>Ga0209748_1000010_pt1 | contig 260676 bp, 173 predicted proteins | sample BarGraIncu00421A_FD_185490 | JGI IMG/M metagenome (GOLD analysis project Ga0209748, IMG submission 185490) | Arctic peat soil microbial communities from Barrow, Alaska - Barrow Graham LP Incubations 004-21A (SPAdes) (version 2) | ecosystem: Environmental > Terrestrial > Soil > Wetlands > Peat... | reverse complement strand
GCGTCTGTTAGCATCGGGAATCAAATCCTCCATACTGGGAGCTTTTGTTCTTTTCTTTTTTTCCATGTCCAAAATTATTACTTTTTATTTGATTTATAATTTTGACACACTTTTTTGAACTGTCCCTTCAAAATATCAAAACATATGCTAAAAAGTGGAACAAATATGTTTCAATGGTTACAAAAAATGTAAGATACTCCAGGCTTAAATTTCTTAATAACAGATCTTTTGGAGGTTTTGTGCAAATAAAGATACAGCTTATCACCTATTATTGACGGCTTCACTTGAAGTGAAGCCGTCAATTGGGTTGAAGTATAAGACATAAAAGAAAAACTGAAAACAAGAACCCCAAACTCTCTTCCGGAGAAGAAGGTTTGGGGTGAGATTATTGAAAATACCCTTGGAAATGTTGAGTTTTATACGTCTTATTCAACAACAATGCTGGCGACTGCTTTTTTTAATCCATCGGCTGTGGTGGTAACTTCAACAGTTCCTTTCGAATTTTCAGAGCCGATTATGATCATGGCTTTGCCATAGAAAAGTTTTATATGGCTTGCCTGAAAGGATTCTTTTGATTGCGGGTTCCCGTTACCTACACCGGCAATTCTACCCGGACCTTTCAATGTAATGGTTATCGGATTGTCGGACAAGGGACATATATTGCCATCCTTATCAAAGGCTTCCACGAGGATATAACTCAGATCCATTCCACCTGAAACAATCTTTTTACGCTCAGGGGTTAACCGTAGCACATAGGGTGCACCGGCTGTCCTGACCCTGTCTTCTCCGATTGCAACGCCTTCCTTAAAAGCAACTGCCTTCAGTTCGCCGGGCTGATAAACGACATCATTCCACATCAAACGGAAACGGTCTGTGGAATTGGCTGATGCCGGAGATTTGTATTTCTTCCCAAGAGACTTTCCATTCAGGAAAAGCTCTGCACCATCGCCATTGGTATAGACAAAAACAGGAATCTTGCTACCTTCTTTCCCTTGCCAGTTCCAGTGAGGAAGTATATGCACAGTTGTTTCATCCTGTTTCCAGTAGCTTTTATACAGGTAGAAACGGTCCTTGGGGATACCGCACAAATCAACAATGCCAAAATAGGAACTTCTGGAGGCTTCCTTATCCGTGAGTCCCAATGCTTTTACTCCTTTGTTTTCGTAAGGTGTCGGTTCTCCCAGGTAATCGAATCCGGTCCAGACAAACTCACCGGCAATAAATTCCTGATCCTGTTGCCACATAAAATCATCATCAGATATTTCAGCCCATTCGGGAGCATTTAAATCGTATGAACTTACCTGCAGGGATTTTGTAAAATCAGTTTTCTTTACGGGAAGTGGAAATTCATAAAACCCGCGAGTACTTACTGTTGAGGCTGATTCGCTGATAATAACAGATTTACCGGGTTCCAGTTGATGGGCCAGCATGTACCGCTGTCCGTAATTCCAGCAATGGACATCATAAAAATCAAAATGACGCAGGGAAGCGGAAGGTTGATTGTCGCACACCATGGTTACAGGGCGGGTGAGATCGTATTTGCGGACATTATTTATCATAGTTTGCAACCGTGCAAAGCCACTATTCCGGTTATATTGTATATCTCCCATTTCGTTGCCAACGCTCCAGATAAAGACGGAAGGGTGGTTTCGGCCCATAAGCATAAAGTTCTTTATATTTCGTGCTGAGAACTCGTCAAAGTCTGTACTATCGGCAATATCTGCCTTCAGGTCATATTTATCAAAGGCTTCGTTAAAGACCAATACCCCCATTTTATCACATAAATCCAACAGTTCTGGAGCACATACATTATGGGATGTACGGATGGCATTGCAACCCATCGATTTCATGATTTCTATCTGGCGTTCCATGGCTTTTGGATAAAATGCCATACCCAGGGGTCCCTGATCGTGATGCAGGTTCACACCTTTTAGTTGCACCCGCCTGTCATTGAGGCAGAATCCATTACCGGCAGTAAAGCGAATGGTGCGGACACCAAAGGAAGAAAGGCGGCTATCTGTTAATTCTGTTCCTTTATAGATATTGGTTTTTACCTGGTACAGAACCGGATTTTCAATGTCCCAACGTTGCGGATTGGTTAATGATAACGAAACCTCTATATCTTTGCTCTTCCCGGAATGGACCGCATTAACCACTGATGCCCGTGCTACTTCAATCCCTTTTGGATTAAGAATCACCTGTTCCACGGTAATGCTATCGTCATTAGACGCAGATTCATTTTGTATGGTGGTCATAATACGAACCTGCGCATAGTTGGGCTTAACAACAGGGGTGGTAATGTACGTTCCCCATATGCCAATATGAACCGGATTGGAAACAATCATCTGTACTTTCCGGTATATGCCTGCACCGGGGTACCAACGGCTGTCGTGGTTACGGGTATCGGCATGAACGGCAATCAGGTTTTTACTCCCGGGTTGTAAGAGTGCTGTAATATTGAGGTAAAAAGGACTATAGCCATAATCCCATTTCCCGGCTGCCTTTCCGTTTACAAACACTTCGGGGTACGCCATGACACCGTCAAAAAGGAGATAAACTGCTTTACCGGAATAATTTGCCGGAATATCCATGCTTTTACGATACCAACCCTCCCCTTTCCATGGCAGTTTGCCGGTATTACCGTCACCATCTTCAATGACCGGCCCTTCAATACCCCAATCATGCGGTACTGAGACTTCACGCCACTGACTATCATCATAATCCTTTTGAAAGGCATTGTCATTCTGTCCTTTTGCAAATTTCCAACCTGTCTGAAGGGTTATGACTTCCTGCGCATGCATAATTTGGGAAATTGAGAATAGCACCATGACCGATGCTGCAATACGTAACGTGCTTTTATTCATAGTTTAGATTGAATTGAATTAAATCCTGCGTTTTCAGTAATCGTAAATATTTAATATGATTATCCGCAATATGTCCAAATATAAAGTCATCGTTTTAAATCCAACCGGTTTAAATGTGATATCAAAAGCCCTTATTTGTGTTTTCTTACCCTTAGTAGAAAACATGACACCCTCAGAACCCAACCTTATCCCCTTATTTTGTTGCATTTATTATTGTTGATAAAACTTTATAAATTCTTCATAATCTTCAGCAAATAAGGGAATAAGGGTTGGAGTTGTGGCCGTTTAGTTTTCTACTAAGGGTAATAATAAAGAAAAATAAGGTTTTAGAATTCTTCAATTTCAACTTCATATATTCAATTTCTTCGGAATCATTTCTCTTATGTTTTAGGAGTTAGGAGTTTTTCCGGATAATCATTATATTTAATGATCTGTTTGTAATTACTTGACAACGATCTGTCAATTATGAATTATGAATTATGAATTGTTTTTTTTAATTGTACAAACATACAACAAAGTGTTCATACCAACCAACTTATTTCTTCTTAATATTGATTTCTTTCCCTGAGTACTTTATGATTTCAACTTTCTGCGCAGGTTCCAACCCGATTCCGTTTGTTGAATCAACCCATACAACTCTAAAAGTACGATTCTTCAACATACCGGGAAATTCGCCTTTGCGATCGGTTACAGTAAATGTCCTGGTAGCTTCGTTCCAGTGCATAGCAATGGTAGAAAACACTCCCTGTTCATAGTTATAGGTATCGTTTTCGTCTTCATAGAGAACGAATCCGGCATCTGCACCGGTATAGATACGTATTTCAAGTGGATCTGCGGCTTTCTCAGTGGCATACTGAAGATACGGACCCATAGGGATAATGGAACCGGTCCTGACATAGAGGGGAAGTGTTTCGATGGGTGCTGCGGCATCAATGGTCTTACCGCCTGTTATTAGCTTACCTGTCCAGAAATCATACCAGTTAGCGGATTTGGGAAGGTATATGCTGCGGGTCTTTGCGATGGATTTGCTTTCCGGCATACTATACATAGGTTTAGTTACAGGGCACACCATAAATGCCGGACCGAACATGTACTGGTCGGGTATAGCTTTTATGGCCGGATCGTTGCGGAAATCAAATGCCAGTGAACGCAACAGGGTATAACCTTCGTGGGTTACTTTCCACGACAGAGAATACAGGTATGGCATGAGCCGGTATCGAAGGTTATCATATTTCAGCAGGACAGACTTTGTGGAGGCATCCCAGTTATCGGAGAACAAGGCCCTTTCGCCTTTACCATGGATACGGAAGATCGGGCTAAAGGCACCAAACTGGAACCATCGGGTGAACAACTCACGGTTGCCTGGAGTAGCCCAATCAGGAGCCTGCCACTTAAGGTGGTAACCCCCAATGTCGGAAGTCCAGTATGGAATACCGGAAGCGCAGGCATTGATAGCCTGGGGAACCTGGTTTTTATAAGAAGCCCAGGTACAGCTGATATCCGACGACCATAAGGTTGCCGCATTGCGTTGCTGGCCGGCAAAGGCCTGGCGAATTAGAAAAAAGGCCCGCTTTGAGGAAATGTCCCTGCGCCAGTTATCATATAACCCGGTGGAGTGCATCAATGAATAGGTGTTCATATAATCAATGCCACGACCGATGGCAAAATGACTCTTGCGACGCAAGTCCAGGTTATTGCCATTATCAGGTTCGCACTGGTCAACCCACCAGGCATCCCATCCATACCTCCCCACAAGGCTATCATTGGCCTGTTTCCAATACAACTGCCTTGCCTGTGGACTATGAGCATCGTAATACCCATCGAGCATATGTGTCATGGCATTATCCCACAGGATATCAGTCATACCACCCGAATGGGCCATCTGGTTATAGGGAGTCGTTCCTTTTGAGAACACCGGCCAGATAGAAATCATGGCATGGATATTGGCTTTATGAAGTTCATCCACCATGGCTTTGGGATTCGGATAACGGAATGGATCCATCACATGCGAGCCAATGACGTTTGGCTCCCAATAAAACCAATCCTGCACAATGCAATCGACCGGTATGTTATTCGTCCTATACTTATCTTTTACCGATAAGATTTCAGTCTGGCTCTTGTAGCGGTCCTGTGATTGGAAAAGGCCTAACGACCATTTTGGAAACATAGGAGCATTCCCGGTGGCATTCCGGTAAGTAGCTATAATCCTGTCAAAATCGGGTCCATAGATAAAGTAATAATCCACCATATTCCCGCTTTCGGATTCATACCTGTACCGGGTATTTCCATCTTCACCACCATAGAAGTCAGACGCAGAGTAATTGTCCCATAACAACCCGTAACCGTTGGTGGATAAAAGCACCGGAATGGCACCGGTCAGATATTTGATGGCCATATCCTGGTTACGGCCTTTATAATTGATGGAAAGGGAATCTTCAGGATGGCAGCCCAATCCGTAGAGTGATTCATCGGTTGGTGATATAAACCGGGAGGAGCATCTGTAGGTATCAATGCCCGCAATGGTCGCTTCGGTCATCAACTTGCCCTTCGATTCATCTTCACTCAGGATAAGAGCACCTTTCAGGTCAGCGTATTTCACTGAATTGGTTTGCCTGTTCACAATGACCTGTAAAGCGTCAGTAGTAATGATAATTTCAGCTGCATTATCACTTATCGTGAAAGGCGGGATTATTTTCCACGGATTAATGATCACCAGTGAAGTCTTGTCGAGGAATACAGGCAGTTCGGTATATTTCACTTCCACCATGTTCCCTGTACAGATTTTCACTTTCATCAGGCCTTTGTCGAGTGTACAGGTAATGCCGTCAGAGTTCCTGGCAAATGAAACTACTTTGGCGTGAATGGGAAGGGTTAAAACAGAAAAAACAACTAACCAAAAGTGTAACTTCAATGCAACGTGTTTGTTGTATTGATTTTTAAGAAGAGTGATTTTCATAGTGGAATATGTTCTTTTTTTAAAGGTTTAACCCATTCTTTCGTCATCCGAACAGGCTTTATAGTTTCAACATTAAAGTAGCAGGTAATTTCAACACATTCGCATCATTTATTTTTCAATACGATTGTGATAGCATGCATTCCTTTTAATGAAGAGGATATTGTGTTGCCAGGCTGATTCTTCCCATCAATGGTAAACGATGAAATTATATTTCCCACTCCTTTGAGAGTTATATTCAATATTGAATTCCGACAGGTAACATCTTTCATCTCTAAAGTTCCGATTCCATCGGGCAGGTACGGAACAAAGGTGATTGAGTTCTCATTAAACCTCATACCAACCAATCCCTTGGTAACCATAGAAATAAAGGCTGTCGCCGACCATGTTTGGAGCTTGCATGATTCCCAGTGGTAATCAGGATGTTCAGCACCCCAATCCTGATAACCACCATCGGGCTTACCGGTATTCGGATTATAAATCTCCCTGAAATTATAATTGCCTTTATCTTCATCCAGTGTTAAATGAGTCAGGGCATTTAGTTCATGATCAAAGGTTCTGTAACTCCCGGAAACCATAGCTGCATTTGCAAAAAAACCGTTTATAAATGGCCAGATAAGGTTGTTATGCCTGCCGGGCTTATCTCTTGAATATCTGGGAAAGTCAGGAGTAATTGACGCAATGCCAAAGTTGGATACCACGGCATTATCAACCAACAATTTTGCCTTTCTCCCATCAACAACACCAAACATAACGGCAAATGAAATTCCAAGAGCTTCCTGTGAATGATCGACTTTCCCGTTTTGATCGATTAAATAACTTAATGTATTGGTATCCGTATTATAGAAATTCTTCAGGATATTTTCTTTCAAAGCACCCGCTTTTAGGTAGTAAGCATTAGAAACATCAACATTCCCGTTCAGCAGCTTATTCATTTGGGCTAATACCGTATAGGCTTCATAATAAATACAGTTTGTACTCAGGCATTTAATGTGATAGGAGTTTTTATGATCGAGCACACTCCCTGAATGATTTCCAGGTTCATAAACAGGTTCGGGATAAGCAGCGATACCATCATTAAAAACCGAAGGACCCATAAATAAACCAGATTGTGAGTCAAAAGTTATTTGTTCCAATTGCTTCATGGTATTGACTGAACAACGATAAGCCCGGGCAAGGAATGCTTTGTCACCGGTAACCAGGTAATGGTTGAAAGCTGCAATCGACCAGATTATTTTATCCCAGTATTGCTGTCCGATCGTATCATTATGAATGGTCACGCTCCATAAGGAGGCCTCAGCGACTTTGGGCCTAAACAGGCTGACACCATTCCATGAATTAATGGCAATATCACGTGTCCACTCACCTCCATAATCTCCCCCGGCAGCAAGTATCCCTCTCCTTGTATTGATATCTACCGTAAGTACTGCTAATTTAAACGCCTCATCCAATGAAGGGTTTCCTGAGATGATTTGCTGACCCATCGAACTTTGAGTGAATAGTACAAATAAAACAAATACTATCTTTTTCATGATACGTTTATTTTGTTTTCCCGGAAGCTATCTGTTTTATAGGTAAAATTATCATCACCGGATAGGATTGTATCTCAATAGAATCATTCAGGTTTGCTTTTAACCGGTAATAAAAGGATTTCCCGGATGAGGTTGATAAGTCAGTAAATTCGTTTGCAGAAGGTGATATACGGGCAAGAAATTTAAAATCACATGAATCTGTTTTGCGTTCAACGACAATGCTGTCATTTTTAGTAGTCCGGTTAGTCCATTGGATTTTCACTATCGAATCGGATAATGAACGTATCATCATATTAGTTGGTGATTCTTTACAGGTATAGAGAAGGATATCCTTTATCTCATTAAAACCACCGGTTGCACGGTTGTAAATCTGGAAATCACCGTTATCATCCCATGCAAAGAATGGTATCCCATGTGAAAGTGATTGTTCAACAGCCGTAGCATAGGCACACATCCGCGAATTGTAATCGCATTTTTTCATATACCCGAATTCACCAAGGATAACAGGGATATTATTGTTAACCGACCACGCTGCAACTTCATTGAACTTAGTAATCGTCTTATACTTGTCAGCATCGCTGCCATACGTTCCTGTCCCTACCAGACCAAAAGGATAGGGATCGTAGGAATGATAATTACCTAGAAGGTATTTGTCGGCAGTATTGGGAACATCTACGGCAAGCAACTCAACTGAATTGGAATAACTATGCCCGGAGAAAATGACAATCCGGGTAGGATTGGCTGCACGGATAACCTGCAGCACTTCTTTGTTCAGGCTGTTTATGTTTGCCAGCGACATGGGATGGGGTTCATTGAGAATTTCAAACAACAAATGATCGGACTTGCCCTTTAACCTGGTGGATATCTGTTTCCATATGCTGACGAATCGCTGAACACTGTCCGCAGTATAAGACTCCTTAATCCAACCTTCGTGATGCGCATTGATGATAATATACAGTTGATTGCTGAGTCCATCATCGACAACCTGCTCTACATGCCTTAACCAGGCTTCATCAATGGTATAGGGGAAAGTTTTGGCAGTATGCAGGTCCCAGGTAATCGGGATACGGATAGCATTAAAACCTGCTTTCTTATAATCTTTAAATGCATGTCCGGTTACAGGATGATTTCCCCAGCTTCCCTCGACAGGTGGTTCCATGGTGTTCCCTATATTTATACCCCGTACCATTCCTTTGGCGGCATCCTGTGGAGATAGCTGGCCTTTGGCTTGAAAAATAAAGAGACACAATCCGAAGATTACAATTTTATGTTTTAGTTTCATTAGGATTAAGGATTTTAAACGAGTTAAATACAAGTACATGCACCAAATAAATGTAGCATTTTAAAGACAAAAGAATACTAAATTCAACTTTAATCTGATCACATAAAATTACAAAGTAAAATCGGCTTTAAGTATTATATATCGGAACGAGCCTGGTACTGGCAATACTACAATTTAATAAATGTATTTTGATCATTTAATTCTGACAATGGATTGAATGTTATTGAAACATACAATTATGACATTCTTAGGCCAAACAACCATCAAATTCATCTTGTTTGACAGCCATATGCCTATAGATACGATTTGCAGCTTAAATCAAGCACAAATCGGGTAAACAAAAATAGACTTTCGTTTACAAGAAAAACTGTATTATTATAGCTTTATATGATACTTTTCCTACAACCCGGCATTTTTAGCTTATCTGGGGTTGAAGAGTTTGAAGAGTTTGAAGTTTGAAGAGTTTGAAAAGTTCTGTGTTCCGTGTTATGGTGGAGGAGTATTCTGCTACAGGAATAACTGTTTTAGGAGGACAACCTGACATCGTTGAAGACATGTCAGCGTTAATGGAAGAGTTCTGCGTTCAGTGTTCCGTGTTCTGTGTTCTGTGTTCCGTGGTATGGAGGAGGAGTATTCTGCTACAGGAATAACTGTTTTAGGAGGACAACCTGATATCGTCTAAGATATGACTGGGTTAATTGAAGTTTGAAGGGTTTGAGATTTGAAAAGTTTGAAGAATTTGAATAGTTCATAGTCCTCCGTATGGAATAACCATTGAGCCGGTCACCCGACTGCTACCGGAACAACCAATCAACCAATCAACCATTTAACCATTTAACGAATCAACCAATTCATGAGGGAGATATCATTTCTTTTCCAGCTTCTTTTCAACAATACCGGCACCGGAAGTAATTTTAGCAATATACACGCCTTTTCGCAATGCACTCACGGATATGTTTTCTTCCCCGGATATTTGCAGTTTAAGGAATACACGGCAATGAAGGTCACTTACAATGATCGATGCAGTATCTTCTAAACCAATAATCTGAAAAGAATCAGTAACATGATTCATGTGCAGCCTGATAGGGGCTTTTTTCATTGTTGAGAGGACGGTAGTATTCATTTTGTCTGTATTAGGCATAAATGTAGAGGCTAAGGAGTAAACAAATAAGTATGTTGATGTTGAATTATTTCTTTTGTTTTAAATAACTGGAATTGAAAGACGCAATTAATCTTTTATGTGTATTATAATTCGGTATTCCCAAATTCCGTAAATGAGGATCATTAAAAAAACAGAGCTACAATAAACTCTGTTAACTTTCAACATGATTCATTGATTTGAAAATGAAAGTATGTTGAATTATAAAAAGATGTCCATTAAATAATTTGTAAACAGTCTATTCCAACACAACAAAAGTACTTTAAGCAAAACTTATTTTCAGTACAATTGGTAAAACATTATAACCAAATTGTAAATAAAACGACTCAAAAGATACAATATGCTACCCAAAAGATAAATATTTATTACATTTAGAACTTAATTTATACGTATAGCATGTAATTTATATAAACTTTTTATTTTATCTTTGTCCACTTCAACATCGTCATCATGATAAAATCCATACTCCTTTTATCCCCTATTTATGTTACCCTGTTCTGGTCGATCTCATTGTATGGGAATGAAAAAAAACACAGCATTCCCAGACTGTTTCTTTCTAAATTCATGCTCTTCCCTCTTATCATTTATATCTCCCATTATATCTACTTCTCACATTTAACATCCATATATCCTTATTTTGATGTTGTATTACAATATGCGTCGTTATTGGTATTCCCTGTTTACTATATTTATTTCCGACTGTTGACAGTCGATAAGAACTTTTCATTTAAGATTCATGCCAAATTTCTGGCTATTCCCACCCTCTTATCTTTTGCCTATGCTGTTGGCGTATTACTAACTCCCACCATAGAATACAAAACCTGGCTGTTTGATGAACATGCATATTCAGGGTCCGGGTATATACAGTTTTTGGGTATTATGAGAAGTATTATCCGGATTGTATATTTAATGCAGGTAGTTATTTCCGTAACAGGGAACTTTATACTTATTCGAAAACATGGCGAGAAAGCAGAACAGTTCTATTCCGACATTCAGGATGGACGCTATAACAATGCCAACATGCTGAATTATTCAATCATTATCATGGGTGTTGCTGCATTTACTTTTACATTATTAGGACGACAATTTTTGATAAACCAGGATACGTTGATTGAAATTGGCTGGACGGTTTTTTCAATTATGTTATTTATAATCGGATATATGGGTATAACCCAAAAGCCCATTAATCCAACCTTTGATCTGGATACCAGTTTTGAGGAGTTAAATATGATTGAAGAGTTACCCGTTGGGGCTCAACAAATAATACTAAAAAAAATGCTTGTCCTATTTAATGAAAAGAAAATCTATCTTGACAGCCAGTTGACGATCCTGGATATCGTAAAGGCAGTGGGAACAAACAGAACGTACATTTCAGCCATCATAAACCAACAATACAATCAGAACTTCTGCTCATTTGTTAATAGTTACCGGATTGAAGAATTGGAGCGCACTATCCTTGAAAATCCATATTTTACGTATGATACGTTAGCGGAATGCTGTGGCTTTGGATCTGTAAATTCATTAAAAAGGGCAGTTTTTGCTAAAACCGGCATATCTGTATCTGAATGGAAAAAGCAACTGAAATTGAAAGAGCAGATCGTATAAAAGACATTGAGTTCAGACTGCCCGACAAATCACTTTTTACAATGATAGAAATCTTTACGGGCCGAATTCAAAAATGAAACAAAACAATATAGTCAAGGATACCTTTAGTAAATGAACTTACATGTTACTGTTGGAACAAATCACAAACATCCGAAAACAAACAACCCGTTCAATCTTTCGATTTGAACGGGTTGTTTGTTGAATATGCTAGTTTGAGTAAGCATTAATACAAGTGTATCATAATTAATGTGCACGTAAAATTAATTATCCTTTATCACGTTTATTTCCACCCGTCTGTTCTTAGCTCTGTTTTCGGCAGTATCATTGGGTACCAACGGTTCGTCATATCCTTTACTTTCACCGATAAGCTGGGATTCCGGAACTCCCTGATCGAGGAATTTCTGAATAACAGTATCTACGCGCTTCATTCCTAATTTTATATTTATTACCTGTGTACCTATATTGCAGGTATACCCGACAAATACCAACAACATATTCGGGTTTGCCTTCAGAATATCACTCAGTTCTTTTGTATGACTATTATTTGCATTGGTAATTTCGAACGAGTCAAAATCAAACCATTGGTTCATGGAGGATGCAATCTGTTTAGCCCGTTCAAACGGGTCTGTTTGTTGCCCGGTATGGGATTGATCGTTTATATTCAGACTATCTGTCCGAGTACCTGAATTGATCGACCCTGAAGGATTAAATGAGTCCGAGGGTTGTGTATAATTGGGCTTCCCTTTTCGTCCCGAAGATTTGGATAATATATTCTTTATATATTTTCTTTTCCCTTTTGGAACTTGATAAGTGATGCCGTCTATTACAGCATGATTCCTTGAATTTTCTGAATACGTTGTACCCAAAGAATCAGAAGACTGTCCCTGATTTAAGTTTCCATTCTGATTGTATGGATTATTTTCTAGTTCCTTATTAACCTTTTCATTGGGATTAGAAGATTTAGAGAAAATTGATTTAAAGAAACGGGATATTCCTTTCGGAGCAGGTTTTACTATTGCACCGGTGGAAGCCATATATACCGGATTGGCGGAATTTGTTATTCCCAATGATTCTGTTGGTTGCCCCTGATTGGACTGACCATGTTGAGTCGTTGGAGAATTTGCTTGTACAGTATTGTTCTTTTCATCATCATTCAATGAAGATATCGGTACAACAAGAGTAGAATTCACTGTCGGAATTGACGTATTTGAAAAGCTGGATCCGATATTCTGTTTTGTTCCGTTTGTGGTTTGGATAGAAGTATGCTCGTTCACAATAACCGTTTTTGAACTCAACGAGCTGGTTGTTTTCAATGAATCTGCGGACTGGACTTTATTGAACCGGCCTGTATTACCCGTTGATGTACCTTTCTGTGCAACACTGCTCTTTCCACCACCATTCGATAAAGGTATCGGTACAACAAGCGCTGGCTTTCCGGTTGCAACAGATGGATTCGACAGGTTGGATGCAGTATTCTGTTTTGTTCCTTTTGAAGTTTGTATAGTAGTATGCTCTTTTACAACAACTGTTTTTGAATTCACCGTACTGGTTGTTTTCAATGAATCTGCAGGCTGAACCTGATTGAACCGACCTGTATTACCCGTTGATGTACCTTTCTGTGCAACACTGCTCTTCCCACCACCATTCGATAAAGGTATCGGTACAACAAGCGCTGGCTTTCCGGTTGCAACAGATGGAGTTGACAGGTTGGATGCAGTATTCTGTTTTGTATCTTTCGCTATTAGTTGTGATACAACTTCTTTCTCAACAACTGTTTTTGAAGTTACAACAGTTGTTGACTTGGGGGAATCATCAATATTCAATTGTTCTTTTGATTGTAATGATGCAGTTGATTTATCTGTTTTTACATTATCATCAAATGTTGTATGTTTTCCTAAATGGAAGTATACCCCTACTTTAACCCCAAAGGAGATAGGAGTTACATTATTTGTTTGAGAAGATGCAAACACCCCGTTGTAAACTCCATTCGGTTGAAATATAAGCCTGGAATCTGGTGTTAACACATTGTTCAGTCCATAGTTTACGTATCCCCCGACGTAAAGATCGAGTCGTTGTGATAGTTTAAAGAATCCGCCAAGGTCGGCAATACCCATATAAGCGGGCTTAAAGGACGTATTGCCCGAAAAAGTATTGGTCATGGTCGAAAACCCATGTTGGGGCATATCACTCAGTTCAACATTCCACTGGCTATAATACCCGGTTGTGACCAAACCACCTCCGGATGTTTTAAAGCTTGATTTGACCGGTAAAGCTATCTTAGCTCCTATAGAAGCCAGTAACCCAATTTTCTCATTGATTAAATACTTATATTGAATGGCCAGGGGTATGTCGATCAGGATTGCCTGTTGTTTCTCCTGATAACTGGTAAAGTTTGCTTTAAACTCATAAGCCTGCCCATCGGTATCGATATCCTGAGAGCTGGATAAATAGGTTAACGTGGACATTGAATTGAAGCTTTGTATTCCCAACCCGGTATGAATCCCCCAATTAGGAGTAAAGAAATAACTATACCCGGCATTCAGTGTATAGCCTGCCTGTTCTTTTTCCGTTCCGTTCAGAAGAGAATAAGAAAGGGTATGTATTCCACCTCCCACATTGAAATTTATATAACTTCCTTTTTCCTGGGCGGGCAGAGCTCCAATAATAAGCAATCCTAATACCAGTATAATTTGTTTCTTCATTTTAATCTTTTAATAAACGGTTTTCAGCCAGTTGCAGAAAGGTTCACAGGAATTCTTCCCATCCCCGTGAATCTGTTACTCTATTACTATCACTTTGAATTGAAGTTCCTGTCCCTTGGAAGTAGTTACACGACCAACATACATCCCTGCAATAGGAGGTAAACTAATTGAATTTACTTTTTCTACTTGCGTGGAATGGTATACACGTGTACCCTGCATGGTATAAACCGACAGTTCTGCCCCAACAAGTTCATCGTCTCCGACACCGGTCAGCTTAATGGTAGACAACTGGTACTTCTTTACCGGACTAGGAAACACACTTACTTTTTTAGCCAACGAGGTTTCCAATACCTTTGGACATGTATAGAGTGTTTGTCCATCCACAGTCGTCAGTTTCACTGTATAAGAGCCAACCAACCCGCCAAGGTCATTATAGAATTGTTTGGTTGCTCCTTTTAGTTCCACTCCATCCTTATACCACTGATATGCAACAAAGCGATTGCTGCTGTTGTCAATCAATACGACATCATCGAACTTTGAGATGATATAGTCTTTTGAAACATTGATGGTAAACAGGAAGGTATAAACCGGACTTTCAATGCCTAACTCATTCCTGAATTGCAATGTACCCAGGTAGTTGCCATCTTTTGTTCCAGCCGGTATATTAATCGGAAGAATACCACTTGCAGAAGCTGAAGGTAAATTGGTATAACTTACATTCTGAATACCTGCTGCCAGTGTAGTTGCATCAAAGGTTATCCGGTATTGGGTCGGCGTACCTGTTAAAACATCATATGCCAAATCAAGAGATGAACCTTCACAGCCGTTTGTCGGTGTAACAATCGGACTTAATATCACATTATCGGATATTTTCGCACCAGTAACAATAAAATCTACCGGAGCTATATAATTGCCCATGGCACTTCCACCAAGGGTATAGACCACCGTAATCTTTTTATTGATACCAACGTTCTGATTGTCATAATTGGCAGCAACTGTAATACTGATTTTGCCAGCATCCGTTGCTTCCACACCCTGCATTGTACCCGGTGTAGTAATAACTGCACTTGTATTGCCATCAACCATTTTATTCAAAATTACTACCGGATCGGAAATAGTCAACTGTCTGGCGAGAATCACACCATTGGTAATGGTATAGCTTGAAGGAGTTTTATAATTACCGGCAGCTATTCCTGAAAGACTGAAGGTGACTGTAATATTCTTGCCTGAACCTGCATTTGCATTGTCGTATATAGCTTCTCCCGACAGGATAACATTTCCGGCATCGGTTGGCATAACACCCGTCAGATCACCGACCGTGAAAGTAGCCGGTGTAGTACCGTCATAAGGTTTGCTGTTGGTTATTTTTAGCGATACAACTACCAGTGGCTTCGGTGTAATAATTCCGGTTGTAACAACATAATCAGGAGGAGCAACGTAGTTACCTGCTTGTGATCCGATCAGCCCATACGTTATGGTTATCGTTTTACCTATTCCTGCAGTTGAATAATCATAAGACGCAGTTGCCGTCAGTGTGACATTAGGGACATCACTAGGATCAACTCCTACCAGAATACCTTGTGCAAACGCAACAGAAGTGTTTCCATCATACTCTTTAATTGTAGCAATTAAGGGTTTACTTGCAGACAATGTTTTGGGGTTAATGACTCCCGAGTTGATGGAATAGTTTGCAGGTGCGATATAGTTTCCTGCTGCTTTCCCGCTGAGTGAAAAAGTGACAGTGATCGTTTTTCCAATACCTGCATTTGCATTATCGTAACTTGCAACAACATTCAATGTAACATCATCACCTGATTCAACACCTGTCAAAACACCCGGAATAACTGTCACCGAATTGCTTCCATCATACGTTTTAATCAGAGTAACCGTCATATTTAATGGTATCAACTGTTTGACCGTAATCACCCCGTTAGAAAGCAAATAATTGGATGGAGCTGAATAATTCCCTGCTGAAGCACCGGTGAGTGTATATACAACCGAAATAGTTTTCCCTGTACCTTCGATTGCATTATCATACGTAGCTGTTGCATTCAGGGTAACATCATCACCTGTTTCAACACCGTTCAGAGTACCCGGAGTAACACCTGCTGTAGAATTTCCATCATACACTTTATTGTCGATTACCACCGTATTTGATACCGTCAGTGTTTTTGGATCAATCTGCCCGTTCGTTATGACATCATTCGAAGGAACCGTATAGATTGCTGCATTGGCACCTCCCAACGTATAAGTTACAGTAATTGTTTTTCCCGTACCAACAGTTGCATTATCATAAGTTGCTGCTGCAATCACTGTAACGTCATCCCCGGTTTGAATACCTGACAAGCTTCCTGCGATAACATTTGCTAACGGAGTTCCATTATACACTTTTAATAAGGTTACCGTTGGAGGAGTAATTGTCAAAGGCATCCCTGAAATCTCCCCTGTCAGGATGATATAGTCTGAAGGAGCAGTATAGTTGCTTGCAGCAGAACCGGTGAGTGTATAACTTACCGTAATGGTTTTTCCTGTACCTACTGTCATATCATTATACAAAGCTGTTGCCTTTAAAACAACATTTGCCATATCGACAGCTTCAACGCCTGACAAGGTTCCCACAATAACATCGGCTACCAAATTGCCATTGTATACTTTTTCAGCCTTTATTATTGGATCCGAGCAAGTCAATGGCTTGGGTTCAATTATTCCTGTCGAAGGAGAACTGATATACGAAATAGTATAGTTACCGGTCGCATCATCATTGTTTTCATCTTGAATGGCAATACCTGAAGCAGTCATTACATGGGCACTTCCTACATTTGGATCATCGTATACCTGTATGGGATAAACGCTTACAACATCCCCTGAAACCAGTGTTCCTACTTCCGGTTTTGCGGTTGAAATTATAGTCCCGGTATAAGTTTTAATATCACTTACTGCGGTTACGCTCAATGGAGCTTGAGTTATTACTCCCGGCAAAACTGAAGGGTTATATGTGATGTTGTAGTTTAGGGTTACATCTAAACCTAAACCATTTTGAATGGCCAGGCCTGAAGCGGTCATTACATGCATACTTCCGGCATTGGCATTATCAAACACCTGCGAGGGAGCTGTCAGTTGAATATCGCCCGGTGCAAATGTTCCTGTAGTAGCAGGTGTTCCTGATGAACTTATCTTACCATCATACATTTTCGTTTCTGTTACTGCGGTTACGCTCAATGGGACTTGAGTAATAACACCCGGATCCACAGAAGGGCTATACGTGATAGCGTAGTTTTGGGTTACATCTAAACCTAAACCATTTTGAATAGTTAATCCTGAAGCAATCATTACATGCGCACTTCCGGCATTGGCGTTATCAAACACCTGCGTGGGAGCTGTCAGTTGAATATCGCCCGGTGCAAATGTTCCTGTAGTAGCAGGTGTTCCTGATGAACTTATCTTACCATCATACATCTTCGTTTCTGTTACTGCTGTTACGATCAAAGGGGCTTGAGTAATCACTCCTGGTTCAACAGAAGGATTATATGTGATATCGTAGTTTGTAGTAACATTATCACCGGCACCATTTTTAATGGTAAGACCCGATGCAGTCATTATATGGGTACTGCCCACATAGGCATTATCATAAACCTGTATAGGAGATGCATTTATAACATCACCTACACCCAGTGCACCGACTACAGGTTCACCAATCGAACTTGTTGTGCCATTATAGGCTCTTGTATCACTGACTGCGGTTACGCTCAATGGGGCAAGCGTAATCACGCCTGGCTGAGCGGAAGGGTTATATGTAATGTCATAGTTAGTAGTGACATTATCCCCTGCACCATTTTGAATGGTAATACCTGAAGCAGTCATTACATGGGCAATTCCTACATTTGGGTCATCGTATACCTGTACGGCCTCCACACTTACAACATCCCCTGAAACCAATGTTCCTACTTCCGGTTTTGCGGTTGAAATTATAGTCCCGGTATAAGTTTTAATATCACTTACTGCGGTTACGCTCAATGGAGCTTGAGTTATTACTCCCGGCAAAACTGAAGGGTTATATGTGATGTTGTAGTTTAGGGTTACATCTAAACCTAAACCATTTTGAATGGCCAGGCCTGAAGCGGTCATTACATGCATACTTCCGGCATTGGCATTATCAAACACCTGCGAGGGAGCTGTCAGTTGAATATCGCCCGGTGCAAATGTTCCTGTAGTAGCAGGTGTTCCTGATGAACTTATCTTACCATCATACATTTTCGTTTCTGTTACTGCGGTTACGCTCAATGGGACTTGAGTAATAACACCCGGATCCACAGAAGGGCTATACGTGATAGCGTAGTTTTGGGTTACATCTAAACCTAAACCATTTTGAATAGTTAATCCTGAAGCAATCATTACATGCGTACTTCCGGCATTAGCATTATCAAACACCTGCGTGGGAGCTATAAGTTGAATATCGCCCGGTGCAAATGTTCCTGTCGTAGCAGGTGTTCCTGATGAACTTATCTTACCATCATACATCTTCGTTTCAGTTACTGCTGTTACGACCAATGGGGCTTGAGTAATCACTCCAGTTGTCACGATAAATGGCAATGGAGGAGAATAGTTGCCGGCTGCTGAGCCATTAAGAGTATAAGTTACCGTGATTTTTTTACTTGTTCCTATTGTAGCATCATCATAGGTTGCGATGGAGACAATTCCAACATTTGCAAGATCGATTGGTTCTAAACCGGACAAAACACCCGGAGTAACATCTGCCACCGTATTGCCATTATAAGCTCTCTGAAGGGTTATCGTTGGATCAGAAACTATTAATGGTTTTGCTTTAATTATTCCCGGTAAAACAGAATGGTTATACATGATATCATAATTTGTCGATACATCAACACCTGCACCATTTTTAATTACAAGACCCGATGCAGTCATTACATGAGCAACTCCTACTTTGTAGTCATCATATACCTGTGTGACCTCCTGACTGCCAATATCCATTGGTTCTGGTTGTTGTACTATTGGGTGTTTTGATGATGTTATTGTCCCATTATAAATTATAGTATCACTCACTGCGGTTACAGTCAATGGCTTACGCTTTATTTCACCATCCGGAATGGTATAAACAGGTGGTTTAATATAGTTTCCTGAATTTTCTCCATAGAGATCATAATCTACTGTAATAATTTTACCGGTACCAACATTCTTGTTATCATAGGAGGCTTGAAGTACAAGAACAACAGTTAATGTATCAGCTCCTATCAATCCGACTATGTCCTCTTTTTTAAGAGTGCCATTTGCCCTTGTGGTTGAAGTATACACTTTAATGGGATTTACGGTGGGCGATGCCGTCAAACTGATTCTGTCAATTTCTCCGTTATTATAGACAACTTTTGGCGGTACACTATATGTAGAAGCTGGAGTACCTCCAACAGCATTGGTTAATTTGTAAATTAATGTAATTGTTTTCCCCGTTCCAGCATTGGCATCGTCATATTTAGCGTCTGCACTCAAAACAACATCATCCCCGGGATCAACCCCTGAGATAATTACTCCAAAATCAACAGCTGCTGTATCATTACCATCATAGTCTTTCTTAAAGGTTACATTCGGAACGGATATCACCAATGGCTTGCCTTTAATCTTTCCATCTGTAAAGATTTCATCAACCGGAGGTAAATATTTATAAGCCTCCGAACCTGTTAAAGTGTAAGTAACAGTAATCTTTTTATCTGAGCCTGAATTGGCATTATCGTATGAAGCTGTAGCTTCCAGAATCACTTTTCCGTCATCAATAGCCAATACACCATCCAGGATGCCTAATGTGAAAGTTGCAACGGCAGTACCATCATAATCTTTTTCTTTGTTCGGGACAGTTGGGTTACTGAGAGAAACAAACAATTGCTTGCGGGTAATTTCCCCATTCGGAATAATATAATTAGCAGGAGCCAAATAGTTGTCTGCTTTAAGTCCACTGAGCGAATAGGTGACAGTGATAGTTTTACCGGAACCGATAGTTGAATCATTATACAGAGCAGTGGCTCCCAGTTGCACATCTGCTATTTCGGCATCTACCACGCCCATCAATGGTCCGGAGGGAACAACTGCCATCCTGGTTCCATCATATTCTTTGATGGGGTTAATCCCGTCCATGGTTGTCAATTGCTTTTTTGTAATATCACCGGTAATGACAGAATCTACAGGAACTATATACTTGTTGACAGCAGAACCACTAATAGTATATTTGACCGTGATTTTTTTTCCATTCCCTACGCTCTTATCATCATACGAAGCAGTTGCAGATAAAACGACATTCCCTTCATCGATGAATGCTACACCCGACAAAGTTACTTTGATAACTTTTGCATCGGCATTTCCATCATACTCTTTTGTGGAAGTTATTACCAACTCTGAGACAGTTAATTTAGCCGGAGAAACAATTCCATCTACTGAAACGAATTGAGGAGTAGCACCTGTTGAAGAACAAACCACATTCCCTGAGACAGCACCCAATGGTGTTGAGGGCGAAATACGTACTTCAATCTGCTTTACCGTCAATATCTCAGAAACCGATTTTATTGGAACTGTTTTCCCAAAGGAACCAATTCCATTTTCCCTTACCTGAAAACCGTCCGGTGCAGTTATTATCAAATCATCTGTAAGTATCCCTCCTATTGAAAATATCTGAGAAGCTGAAGGTAAACCAAACATGGATGTAAATCCCGTTAAGACTGTTGGATCAGGAATTATTGTAATTGTTGGAACAGATGTTTTAATACTTAACTTTTCACCATAGACAGTATCAACATTATTTATTGCGTACGCCCTGTAATAATAGATTGTATTTGCTATCAGACCTGTAACATTAAAGGGGAATGTTCCTATTTGTGAAACAAGTCCCAGATTTTTAGAAGGCGATACTCCTAAAATTGGATTATCGGTAGTATCCCAGATAAATCCATGCTGTACAGGGTTTGGCGCTCCAAGAGATTCTATGCATCCATTAAAGGTTGCTGTGGTAATTCCGATATTGGTAGCCGGGTTTGTGGTAATGATTGGAGGTAATCCTTTAGTGGTAAAAGTTGAGTCCGCACCATAACCGGTACCTGCTAAATTTGTTGCAAATGCCCGAATGTGGTAAGTCGTATATGGATTCAACCCGGTTATATCTGCTGTAAAATTGCCTAATGTCAAATTCTGATTTGAACCAGGTGCGACTTTGTCAGAGATTGTAGGCATACCGTTCAAATTCAAACAGACTCCATTGGCTGTAGGGTTCGGTACTCCCGCTTTATCAATACTTCCACTTCCTGTTGCCGTTGTGGGGTTGATATTACTTACTGACAAAGTGGTAACAGTTGGTTTTTCGAGAATCATCTTTATATTCTCAGTCCGTAAAACTTCTGAATCAACAAACTTAGGAAAAGCTTTATTCGTCATATCGCAGTACACACTGTCCGGATATGTTTTTAAAAAGGTAAACACCCCGCTTGCTTCTGTATAATCGGTTCCAGGTACTAATAAGACACCTGTCCTGGTATACCATTTATAAATAGTATTTTGAAGGGCGTTATTTATATCCTTTACTGAAAGCTGACTGCTCAAATCAATGAGATTGTTAGTTGCAACAACATGTAACTTTGTTTGCGGTGAGTATTTGTATGTTTGATAACCTGCTTTAGATTGTGGTAAAGTTCTAAAATCAAGGTTATTTGAATAACAATACAAAGTTTTCAACAGGGGATTACTATTTACGTCCAACGAAGTAAGCAAGTTTAAATAACAGTATAATTTTGATAATGCTATATTTTTACTCACATCAAGCGAAATAATCTTGTTTGAAAAACAGCTTAGTGTCGTTAACCCTGTATTATAGCTTACATCCAATCCTTTCAGGTTGTTGGACGAAGCATCCAGGTAAGACAACCTGGTGTTTTTACTTAGATCCATTTCACCTAAACTATTGCGCGAGATGTCTAAATAGCTCAAATCGGTGCATTGTGTGATAACCAGTGTTGTTAAATAATTTGAACTTAAACTAATATTGGTGATTCCCATCCCGTAAATTTTAACGGGCGTTCCCGATAAATCAAGCGGTGTAGTGTAGGTGCCTCCTAATGTGGATGCCGGATAACTCGTACGAATACCATCTCCCCAATCAATATAGACTGTTCCGGTAGATTTGAACTGAAGTTGGACAGATAATGATTTTGTGGAAACAGATGAAGTGAATGTAATGGACGGTATGTCCGGCATTTGTGTTACAACAATAATCTGATCATCCAGACCGATAGATTTGACAGTAACAATTGCTGTTCTTTCTGCTCCGCTATTATTAACATCAGCAGTAAAAGTAAGTGTTCCGTTTCCACTACCGGATACTTGAGATACCGTTAACCAGAGTTGATCTGAATTTACTTCCCAGGTAGTATTCGATGTCACATCTACTTTTTCTTGACTACCTGCAGTTGCGAAAAGTCCAATCGAAGTAGAAGATAATGTTACAAATGGATCTGCTCCCGGATTTATTTCAGCAGCAGCTTTTGACACGCCTGTTGCTTTCTGCACTACCTGAATTGGATTGGCAGCATAGATAATAGAACTACTGCCCAGTAATGCAAATATCAGGAACAATAGAAAGCTTCTTATTTTAAATACAGGGGTGATAGATACAAAATTGTATTTATTTGTCATTTCATTTGATTTATCGGATGATTATTCTTTCAGTTACCATTTCCCGGTCGGTAGAAGCCTTGGCAACATACGCTCCGGGTAATAAGCTGGAAGTAGAAAATGTAGTGATGGCATTTGCTTTACAGGCAATTTTTCCAATTACTACCCCGTTCATGGTGTAAAGGGTCAAATTCCCGTTTTGAATGCTCTGATTTTGAATAACTAAAGTACCATTAGAATTGATTATTTTAAACTGGGAACTTACAGCCGGAATATTCGTATTCATTTCCGGAGAAGTAATTATTTTAAATCGTTTTACAGGGGAAGGTGTTGATACTGCATTAAATGCATATTCAGATCCACTGGCTGTAATATCAATTGTTTTATTTTCCACCAGATCCACCAGGTATAATCCGGAATATCGGATTCCTGCATTTTGGTGCGTAAAAATCAATTTGAATTCGGTATCCTGACCTGCATTAAAACCAAGGCAAGTTCCATTAATATCGGACACTGCATCAATCTGGTAATCACCATCCGGTTCCATAGCAAACAATTGTGGAGATAGCACAGACCCCATCATTTTTTTACCATCCCATCCGTTGTCAAAGTTGTTTGTACATTTAGGGTCTGTGAAAATCCACATACAATCGGCAGGATGTGTTCCGGACAAATCAATCCGAGTAGCTATTTTATTCACATTTTCCGCCTCTTTTATTCCCCGGACACGCTGTAGATCTGAATTATTCATGGTATATCCTTTATATGGAATTGTCAAGGAACCACTGGTCGTAGCTGAGTTTCTCACTAAAAATCCTTGCATACCCGGTATTTGAGCCGGCACTTTTAATGTACCCGCTGAAACCGGTGTTGAAACCACATATTGGCCGGGTACCCTGATTGTTCCATCGGTTGTTATTGATCCGCCATTGTCATACCATTCATTATATGTTCCGGTATTATACTGATAAACAGCCGCTTCTGCATTGTCATTAAAAACTATTTTGCTAATATCTATTGCAGCTGTATATGGGTTACTGAAAATATGCTGGCCGGGGTATTTGGCTCCCGGGATATAATTCATTGTCTGATTAAAATTTTCATTGTTCAATGTACCAGTAAACGTGTATGTTTTTGGATCCTGTTGCACAATTTCATAGCCCGTACATGCTGTTAAGGTATTCGCTTCACTTTGTGCCGTCCAAAGGCTTAAATCATCGATCGATGACTCGTTATATTTCCTTACCAGGCAATTATCGAAAGTGCTTTTATCAAACGAATGTGTTTTAACAGGTATACCAAAAAATTGCCAACTGTACTTGCTTCCTTTAAACTGGTCTAAATCCCAGCTTGCTTTGGAATACATTTCAACGGTAGCTAACACAGGGTGTAATTGATCGTTATTGAAAGTAAGAGTGCCGTTTGCGCTTATACCATCCGACTTTATTACTAAACCTGCCGCTACATTATTTGTCAAAACTCCGTTCACATTTAGTGCCTGGCCTGGATTAATGGTTAGCTTCGCTCCTGGATTGATTGTAAGATTATTGCATATCCAATTTCCATTCAAAGGATTGGTTACAATGGTGCATATTCCATCAATGATTGGACTGTCAGTTCCATCTGTTCCAGGGATCTCCCCTACATTCCATTTCGTTGCATCATCCCAGTTTCCGGTTTCATTAATATTAAAGATTGGCACATTCGAAAAACTGGACTCCGTTGAATACTCTGTGTTACTCCCCTCTTTAGAAAATACCTGGTAATAAATTGTTTTACTTCGATCCAGTCCCGGCATTTCTACAGTTAACAAGCCTCCCGGGGTTGGCCCAGCATCAATTGATTGGTTGTATGATCCAGATGTAGTACTCCACTTTACCCCCCAATCATCTATGGTAGTTCCATTAGGAGTAATAGTTACAGTGAGGGTAGCAGTTGTAAGTTTTATATTTTGCACACCAACCAGGGTGATGGTTGCATAAATACCAACACTATTTAATGCAAGTATACCTGCTAAAATTATCAGTCTTAAATATGTAAATCTAAAAAAAGAAGAATGAGTAATATTTTTATTCATATCATTATGTTTCAGCAATTAAACTTTATAGGAATTAAGTATCCGTTAAAACAGGAAATATTCTTTTCCTTACATTCTAACGCTCTTTGAATTTTTGTTTGACACAAATGCATATCGTATTTTCAACCATATACAACTGGATTTTTAATAAATAATAAGTTAGGGGTTTAGTTGGAGCTAAGAAGTTGTCAAAATTTAATGTAGTTTGTTCGCGGATTCATTCAATACATTTGTCAGTAATTCTTTGAAATCAGTTTAGATATAAAGGCATCATCGTGTATCTTTTGATAGTGGATACATCACCTTAAAAACCGACTATGTATAATTGTGTAAAACAGGAAGAAAGGTTGAAAAATGGTCATTCCATTATCCTTTTAGCAGTAAACACTTTTAATCTATGAACCAGTTATTGTCAAATAGAATCGCGGTTTCATTTTTCTGTCTGATCTATAAAACTATTGGTTAATGCAACATTTAAGTGTTCTCTTCAGGTTTCATGCATGTGCAGATAAATACGTTTTCATTGAGTTACATTGAACTGAGAAAAATACAGTTGGCTATCAAAAAGCAATAAAAAAGTCTCACATCATTCAACAACTTTCAATCAATATCAGGGACTCAGTATCCCGCTAATATGTATTAAATTTCAGGCTACTAAACTAACTTTACTAAGCCCGATGACAATGCATTTCTAATTTGTATATACTAATTAGAATATTCCTATTGCGAAATTAATAATTATTTTCAAATTTACAACAGCCCGTCATATCGGAATATATACTACACATATTGTACTTTTTACTACTCTTCAAATTTTATCCAATAAGGCTATTCATCAATCAACAATTAACTTTTATTTGTATCTAAAAATCAACTATCAATTAACTTTTAAAGCCAGTGTAAATAGCGGTAATTTCCAATCTTCTACAATAGACATAAAGTTGATTTTAAATTATTCTGAAAATATACGATTTGAATTACTGACATTGACGTAAATAGCTCGTATCGTTGTATTTATAGCATATCAAATAAACTTGGACTATCAAATTATCGTGAGATACGAACACAAAAATAACAGAACATGGATTATTAATCAAATATTTACGGATAAATCCGTGTTGTTCCCAGAATAAATACGCTTAAAAGTATTAAATCTTAAAAGCTTTTCAATTTTTTCAACGCCAATTTTGATTAATTTTTTATTTATATAAAATTAAAATGTAGCATTTAAAACTACAAACAAAAGGAATAAACAGCACCGTTTAAAGTTAATTTTATTGTATTTTTATATAATTACGTCAATCTATTTGTCAGCATAGATACATATTAATATATATTTTTCGCATCTTTAACTTTTTAAAGAACCATTCTTAAATACAATTTAACTCCAGCACGTGTTTACATACCCTGTTTATGAATGAATGGATTATTTTTCAAAAAAGAAAAAAAATAACACGTTATACTATTATGTATAATTTCTATTTTATGGGATTAACTTCATGCTTTTTTACATTCAGTTTTAGTCTTTAAATATTTGATAACAAGAAACGAAATAAATTGAACCTGGAATATTCAAAGAGACGTCATTAAGTCATTTATAATTATCCCCTTAAATATATAATTTCATAAGATAGAAATGAATACTTCAATTTTTTCTGAACTTGCTGTTTTTTTCAGGTTTCAGTATTTTAAAACAACGATTCAATGATTTCATTTCTCAATCATTCAACACCGGTGTTGGTTTAGGGTTCGGATAGGGTTCGGTTAGGGTTCGGTTAGGGTTCAGTTAGGGTTCAGTTAACTACGGCTATCTGAATCCTCACCCAAACCTATTCAATCTCTCTCCGTTTCCTATTTATAATAAAACAGGACGTTTGGTAATGTCACTTGGATTGGCTTAAAAAAAAGAATAAAACAGACAATAAAAAAATCTTCATAGTACATGTTGGTACGCAAATTAATGTTGGATTCATTAATCAATATTGTTCAAGGAGTGTATTGTTTTAGGTCCGTTGTCTAATGGATTATGTATTTGGATTTACCGTTACACGTAATATTCCATTAAGAACAAAATAATAAATCAAAGTTACATAAGCAGAAAAGGGAAATACATAATAAAAAGTTTTTATTATGACCTTTTGATTAAGAGGAAACTTCAACATTGAGCAAAAGAAAATCCTACATAAGACTCACTCTTATGTAGGATTTGACAAACAAACGACAAACTAGTTAAGGTTAAATACGGATTAATTGATCATTAAATTAAGTAATGAAATTATTAAAAATAAGACTGAAGGCTTCAATTAAATATGTAATAAAAAAAACAGTATACTTCCCTTTTCAAGTTCAGATTTAAATGTTCAGGTAAAAATGAAATATTCAAATCCACCAACTATTATTATTAATTCAATCCAAAAAGAGGTAAATAAAATACTATTTCGAATATATTTTTAAAATCTTTCAATTGATTCGTACACTGGTAATCATTTTTTGTGCCATATGGGACATAAAGATTGCAGTTTTCAATATCTACGTTATAAAAAATATCATTATCAAGACTTATATCCTTTGGAGAATATGATTGCATACAAATCGATCTTAATCCGGTGCAATTTGAGAACATTCTATATCCCATATCAATTACCGATTCAGGTATAATGATGGAACTTAAACTAATGCAATTTTCAAACGCCAGGCAGCCAATACTCTTTAAATTTCGGGGGAAAACTATTGAAGTCAGCTCTTTGCACTGTGAGAAAGCTTCGATATCAATTGAAACAACTGTATCAGGGATCGAATAACTTCCTTTTGCAGTAACAGGGCAGTGAATTAAATTCGACATTTGCTTATTAAACAAGACCATTGCAAAACCTGAGTATTCTGTTTTGTCTGATTCCAACAAAAGATGCTGACCACCAAACAATATTCTATTGTTTTTAAAATATCTTTTCTTGTTGAAATAACTGCCTGGATACATAGCTGAAATTTAAAATTTAATTCAGTGCGAAATTCAAAAGAGATACTTTCAAATATTATAAGGATAATTTAAATTTATCAGAAGAATTAAGATTGAATGATCAAATAATTATTGACAAAAATATAATATAATGAAAAACACATTGTTTCAAAATGTATATGATTTGAATCAAAAAGTAAAATTAAACAACCAAAAGATAAATAATCCCGACAAAAGGTAAACATTTAACCTGAATGAAGAGTGAATTAACTTTTTATGTTTGATGATAAGTAAGATGAGCATATATTTTATCCATCACAAACAAAAGGTGTATTCATAGTTTTTTTTCCTTTGTACAAAGTTACCCAAACAGAGAATTAAGGCAAATAATACTTTAAAATCCCGATTCCAACGATGAAATACTACTAAACTTTTTGATTTTATTCAATATTTTTAAGGGGGGGGTCAATAGCATTACAGGAATATCGATCTATGAATATAGAAATCTGATTCGTATAAAAAAAATAATAAAGTAATTTCATTACGATCATTCTCTGACAGATTTTCACAGATATACAACATAATAAATAAAAACAGAACCCGTTATCAGTTGTAATCAGAAATTTAGAAGTACGAATTACTGGATGAGAGAGAAATATCTTCACCTACATTACATTAAGAGAAAGAAGAATTGCAACCTGTGACCCCTTCGGGTTGATTTTTGAGCCATACCAGCTTCAATAGAAACAGATGTGTCAGTATTAAAGAAGGCTCAACTACGAAGACTAAAATAACATCTGAGTCATTCCCTGCTTTCAGTAACTACGAATGACACAGTTACCCCTTAAATACGGGTAGCAGCATCTTGAATATAAGATTGAATAACAAACGTATTCAACCGCCCGTGCATATCATTAAAATGAAAATATACTGGGGAAACTGATATACTTTCCCGGTATGAACAGTTTAATTACTTAGCTGGGTTCTGTATTCCGAGGGGGTAGTTCCGAATTTTTGTTTAAAGCAACGGCTAAAATAACGAGGGTCTTCAATGCCTACCTTGTAGGAAATTTCAGCTACGGTCAATTGTGTATCCCGAATGTACTCGGCAGCACGTTCAAAACGCACTTCCCGCACAAACTCAACCGGCGAAAAGCCTGTTAAACTCTTAAGTTTATTGAAGAATACAGTACGGCTCATATTCAATTTAGAAGCAAGCGAGTCAATATTCAAATCAAAATTCTCCAGATTTTCATTCATCAATCCTACTAATGATTGCATAAACTGTTCTTCCTGAGATTTAATTTCCAACGGAGGCAGATTGTATTCAGATTTAGAAGAGATGTATTGTGATCGGTAATATTGTTGCAGGTGAATACGTTGATTCATAAGATTTTCAATACGGGCATGAAGAAACTCCGAACTAAAAGGCTTAGTAATGTAGTCATCAGCACCTGCCTTCATGCCGGCAACCTTACTTTCCATATCGGTTACTGCTGTCAGGAGTATAACCGGGATATGCGATGTATTTTCATCTTGTTTTACTTTTTTTGTTAGTTCTAAGCCATCCATTTCAGGCATTAACAGGTCAGCAATGATAAAATCGGGCATTACCTGCTGTATTTTATTCCAGCCAACCAGTCCGTTCTCTGCTTCTGCTACCCGGTAATTCTTTTTGAGGCTCTTCTTTAAAAAATGACGTAGCTCATCATTATCTTCCACGATCAGGATTAAAGGATTTACCTTTACCTGATCGGTTTTTTCAACATCGGAGACCTGTTCACTATCCGTTGTTTCTTTTAACGGGATTTTTTGATCGGACAGTATAAGGTCAACATCACCATCGTAATGCGTAGTGCCGAGTTTAAACTCTATTTCGAATGTTGACCCCTTGCCGACCTGACTATCTACACGGATAGCGCCATGATGCAAATCAACAAGTTTTTTCACCAGATCGAGTCCAATACCTGTACTCTTTTGCGCAATATTCCGCAACGTAGAAATGCTGAAGAAACGATCGAAGATAAAATTAATCTTTTCTTGTGCAATGCCTATGCCTTCATCGATAACAGAAAGCACTGCCATATTTTGTTTTATCTCCGTTTTGACCGTGATATTCTTTCCTGAAGCAGTAAACTTAAATGCGTTTGAAAGCAAGTTTGTAAGTATGGATTCATAACGCTCCGGATCAACCCATATTTTAGCATTCCTTGATTCGTCCACAAAATGGAAACCTATATTTTTAGTATGGGCAATTTCCAGGAAGTTACTGCTACAAACCTTGGTGAATTCGGCAAAATTGATTTCCTCGACGGTTAAACGCATTTTATTGTTTTGAATCTTACGGAAATCAAGTATCTGGTTTATCAGTCCCATAACCCGATCCAGGTTGCGTCGTACAAGCAGCAACTGGTCTTTAATGGACGGATCGAGATCTTCCTGCAGGATATTGTCCACCGGCAACGAAATCAACGTAAGCGGGGTGCGTAATTCATGTGAAATATCAGTAAAAAACCGTAACTTCATATCGGTCATTTGTTTTTCAAGATGCACATTATTTTTCAACTTGAAAATGGTAATGAAGATATACAAGGTTGTCAGGAATAATAATATAGCCATTATTACATATATAAATTTAGCAAAGTTGGATTGCCAGAATGAAGGAAGAATTATTATTTCGATCTGACGCTCATTCTGCAACCATACACCTTCGCTATCGGTTGATTTCACACGGAACATATATTTACCGGGAGGCAGAGCGGTATAAGTTGCATAATGTTTTGTTTGAACACTATTCCAGTCAGGGTCAAAACCATCAAGTTTGTAGGCATATTGTATCTTTTCAGGTGCACGCATGTCAAGGGTAGCAAATTCAATGGTAAACACATTTTGCTTGCTACTGAATTCGATTTGGGAGGATTTATCCAGTTGGGATTTAAGAATGGACTCCTGCCCGACTTCAACTTCCTTATTAAAAAGCATTAACCGTGTAAACACAAGGGGAGCCTTAATAATACGACGTTTTACAGCTTCCGGTTTAAAGTAATAAAAGCCTGATTTAGAACCGGCACATATTTCACCCGAACGAAGCAAACAAGCTGAAGCTTCAGAAAATTCAACATTCTCCAGTTCGTTCCCTTTGCCAAATGCTTCAATCTTAGTAGTCTTTTTGTTGAATTTTACAATGGAATTCTCAGTTGTCAACCAAAGATTACCTTGCTTATCATCAATAATGGTATATACCACGTTATTTGGCATCCCCTTATCCCGATTGAATACTTCAAATTCAAATGGCTTCTTGTCTTCAAATTTCGATTTCAACCTGCTTAGTCCACCTCCAAAAGTGCCAAACCACATTGTTGCATCTGCATCCTCGAAGATGCAGTGTACATCATTTGCCCCCAGTGTGTTAAGTTTATCTTCATTTCTGTGATAATAGCGGTATTTTATATCTTTCAGGCTCTTAAAATCAGCATTAAAGACAACAAATCCTTCGGTAGTAGCAACCCAGATATGCTGTTTGGAGTCAGCAAATACCTGTCGAACTTTCGAACAGTTTGTTTCAGGGAAGCCGGCAAGATCATTCCTGGCATGAAAGAATCTGATCTTTCCGTTTTGCTCATCAAATAAGTGCAACCCACCCCCGTAACTTCCAGCCCATATGCGACCGTTTTTATCCTGTATAACAGAATAAAAATCGTTGTTTGCCGGTGAATAGATGTCATCAGAATTATGTACAAAATTCTCAATCCTGAAGGTGTTTTTCGATCCTTGTGGTTTAAGTCGGAACAGTCCCTGCTTCTTCGTAGCAAACCAGATATTCCCGGCTTTATCCTGACAGAAGTTGTACACCAGGACTTCGAGATTACCACCCGGTACAATTCGCCCATCGCGGCTTAATGAACCGATCTCCTTCTTGTTTTTATCGAATACATGAACAGTACCATCTTTACAGGCTACCCAAAGCCGGTTCATGTTATCTTCAAATAATGCCCGGGTTTCATTTGAAATGCTGTATACCGAATGATTCCGGAACAAATAATGATTAAAATAGTCAGGTAAGAAGGTACATTTAAATAACCCGTTACCACGATTGGTACTTATCCAGAGTACACCCTGCGAATCGGACAATACATGATTTACACCATACGAAAACACGGTATTGATATCTTCGTTGTAAGCATTATAAAATGGCACTAAGCGGTTGTTCGCCCTGTCGAACCAGGAGAAAAAGCCGTAATAGGGCTGTACCCACAACAAGTCTTTCTCATCTTCAAATATCAGGAAGTTGGGGTTTGTTACTTGTCCTTCGTTCAAATTGGACCCGACACAGGAAATCTTATTCGTCTGGGAAGAGAAATGAAGCACGCCGGGTGATTTTATACCAAGCCATGCATCACCGGCACGGTCGATATATACATTCTGAATATCGTTGGAAGGCATTACCGGATACTTTTCCTTCGAGAACTGGTGCAATTGCTCATGAAGAACATCATAGGTGAAAAAACCTTTGCCCTGTGTGGCAAATAGAAAGTAGTTGGGGTTGAAATTAGCCAGATTTGTTACAATTACCTTTTCGGGTAATTCGATTAATTTAAAGGTCCTCGATCTTTTTTCATACTGAAAGATCCGGCCATCTCCACCAAACATAATTCGCTTACTGTTCTCAATAAACGAATAGAAAGGTTGTTTGTTGAAATAAAGTACTGCTTTCCCCGACGATTCAATGCAACTTAATCCACTTTGAGTAAGAAACCATGTGTTACGCTCTTTGTCCTGAAATATGCCCCTGACAATATTGCTGGGAAGTGTATGGTTGCTTTTATTATAATGACTCGCACTCACGTTGCCTGTCTTATCATCCATGATTACTTTATAACACCCATTGTCGAAGGAAGCAAGCCAGATAATACCTGAAGGGAGCATATAGATTTCACGGATCTTATCATTTACAAGTTGACCGTTCGTGTTTTTTATGCGAATCAGTTCTTCTGTCGACTGATCCAACAGATAGACTATTTCATCATACGTTCTTACCCAGATATGTCCACGGTTATCTTCCTTGACATCCAGGATCCGGTTACTTAGCACAGACAACCTGTTATCCGGTTTGGAATTATACAACGTAAAATTACTGCCATCAAATTTATTCAGGCCATCACGCGTACCAAACCATAGATATCCTTTGCGGTCCTTCATCATGGCCGTGATGCTGTTTTGAGACAACCCGTTATCGGAGGTAAAATGGGAGAAGGAGAAATGATATTGAGCGGATGAGAATATAGCAAACAGCAGAACACTGATAAGCAAAAACAATTTTTTCATAATGTCATTTAAAAGAGAAAAGGTATAATCCTTGCAAAAATAAGAAAAGATAGCGTAAATCGACCTGATTTATCAATAATTTAAATTATCAGTCAAAAATTACACAGTTTTAATTCAAATGTCCACACGTATTTTAATCAAAAAACCTATATTTGTATCGTTAAAACAAACAAGTTTACTAACTTTTAAAAACAATACCATTATGAAAAAAACTTTACTATTTTCTGCAATTGCAATTTGGGCTTTTGCATTTGGATCTTCAGCACAAACGGTATGGGATATCACAACGCTTTATCCTCTTGCATCAGGTGCTGGCACCACCGCATCTCAAGGTGTTAAAGATAATCTTGGGTTTTATATAACACCTAATACAACACCACCTGTAACTACTTTTGCAATTGACTATAGTGCAAAGACATTTCCAGCTGGAGGAACTTATGCTGGAGGTTCTCTTACTTCTCGTTTGAAATTAGGTGGTAAAGGGTCAGATGCGGCAAGTGTAAACCCGTATTTACCAACAACAAATTTTGTTTACTTTAATGTTACAGGACCTTGTACTATAACTGTGTTTAACAGGTCTTCAACTTCAGCTGCAACTGACGGAAGGATACTTTACATCACAGATGGCACTAATTTGTTAGCTTCTTATACCCCTCCAACAACAAGTTCTGATGTAGCAACTGTTACAACAGCTACTTATACTGGTGGTGCAGGAAAAATTTACATCTTTGGTTATATCAATGCTTTCAATATTTACAGAATTGAAGCTACAGCAAATGTAGGTACTACTGCTGTAATTGCAGTGACAACCGGAGTTAACCAGGTTCTTACCGACAAAGGAGTATCTTTTAACGGAACAGAAATATTAAACGCAAAAGGCTTGTCGCTTGAAGTATATAGTGTATTAGGCAAAAGAGTTGCCAGTTCATTGACTTCGATTCCTACAACTAATTTCCAAAAAGGAGTTTATATCGTTCGTGTATCAGGAACGAATGATTCCTTGAAAATCTGTATTTAATATTTGATTGATTAAAGAAAGAGGACGTTGCCAAAGCAACGTCCTCTTTCTTTTTATGCTATTCCATCACATGTTCTGCAGCAATCCTTTCAACAAAAAGCAACAATCTCTATTACCCCTAAAGCAAGTAACCCGAACAACCTTTCAAAGCCCGCTCCTTCGTATATCTTTTTGTTGTAAGGCTATTTTACATATCACTTGAAACGGGTGAAATCAGGCACACTTAAATCAGTAAAAAACCCATGCATTGTGTCAATGTATGGGGTTTCTGTTGAGGGATTTAAAAACCTAACAACCTAAACACTTTTGTGTCCTGCGGACAACAAAAGGTTTATCAGGTTGATAAAAAAGAAGCGCGTCATCATCCCGACGACCCGCTTCAACACGAAAAACAATTTTCTTATCAAACTATTATTCAAACAAACTCTTCAATAAGCAATTCATAATTCAAAATTAATAATTCATAATTAACAGATCACTGACAGTAAGTACTTATAGGGTAACAAATAGGTCGTTAAACATCTACGACTACTTACTATTTTCAGGCTTCCTGATGAGCATATACTATTCGAATTCCTTTTATACTCGAGCTCATAGTAATATCCTCATAACAATTAAATTAAACGGGGATATTATGATTAATTTGAAGGATAATTTTCGATGTAAATATATAGAGTATTACTCATGTTGATGTGTAAAATTTGACTGAAAGTGGAGACTATTTGATATAAGAACACAAACGAAGATCTATCTTAAAACAAAAACTTTCTTTCCAGTTTTAAATCGTTTATTTTCAACAGGTAAATGCCGTGATTAAAACCTGTTACAGGTATAGAAATTTCTGTTGCTTCGTTGCCATGCCAATGTTCTATCTCTATCCCCTGGGCTGTATAGATCAAAACATTGGATATCTTACCTGTATCAGATGTTATCGTTAATATGCTGTTTTTATTCACTACCTGATAATTATTTTCCAACATGGCAACACCCTTGTTTTCTGTTGTTACAGCCTGCAATTTTTCATATTCAATGCTTGCCATAATAAACGGACCAACTCCCTTTAAATCGTTTGATACAATCTTCCCTGCATCACTTCCATTCAGGTAATAATCAATAGTTCCGTTGCGTGACAGGTTCGATGAAGGCCCTAACCCTGCTGAATTGCATATCCTGTTTATGGACAGATTACCGGAAGCATCTTCCGATATGAAATTAGTGATCAGCCCCTGGTAGGCTTTTGTACCGGTTGGCAGGTAATCTGTTTTAGAGATTAAACCCAGGCGTACTGCTTTAAGGATTGCATAGGTGAACATGCTGGAGGCTGAAGCTTCAATGTAGTTGGGAGTACCATTCGAAACAAGTGTCTTATCATACCGGAGCAGTTGATACCAGCAACCGGTAGCGGGATCCTGCCAGCGTTTAATTCCTGTTGCAACCTGATTAAGAATATCAATTAAATCCTGTCTTTTCGCATAATTGGCTGGGAGTACTTCCAATACATCCACCAAAGCTGCAGCATACCACCCCAACCCGCGTGCCCAGAACTCAGGTGAACACCCTTTGAAAGGATCAGCTTGTTTTGCCCAGAAAGAATTGGCATCCGTTGGTGTTGCCGACCATGCATGATAATTCAGCTGATAAGTGGCATCATATGTCTTGGAATGGATAAGGGAAAACTGTTTAACCACATCGTCCAGCTGATTACCGGAGTTGAATTTCACATCATACAAGGCATAAAAACGGGATGCCATGTATAGCCCATCCAACCACATTTGATCGGGGTATGAGTTTTTATGCCAGAATCCCCCGTCAGGAGTTCGCGGTTGTTTCAGCAACTGCTTACGCAAGGTATCTAAAGCTATTTTATATTGACCGGAACCATCCTTTTTATAAACGTCCATTAAAAACATACCGGGATTGATATTATCAAGCGTATAATCGGTGAATTTATATTTGGTGCCGATCTTACCGCTGGTATTTACTGTCGCTTTGGCAAAATTCAATGCATAATTGTAGTATACATCACCCCCGTACTGGTCATAAACCTTCAGTACCGACTCAACAAATAATCCTGTAGGGTAATCCCATTGTGTCTGTGCTCCGTTTCGGGCCATTTGCGACTGTGCCATACGCTGGGAATAAGGAAGTGTGCCGGCGGCATAAGAGGTCATTCCGATAACTAGTAATAACAACAAGGAAAATAAAAATTTGTACTGATTCATAATGATTTTATTAAATTAGAAGTAAGAAGTTCTTTCCTTTCAGAACTTGTTTAATTTAGAAGGTTTGCCGTCACCCTGATAGCATTGTTTATCAAAAACTACACTGACTTTATTTCCGGCATATTTACCGAATCAATTGGCACTTTTTAGCTGAATATAATAAGAGTCAATGATACGAAGAAAGGTGGAATAACCACCTTTCTTACATGTATAATCAGTATCAGTCATCGTCTTATTTGAATCAACCCGGCTTTCTATATAAGGATTCATAGATATTTAATGAATCTATATATCAATCCGCAAAAGCTAAAATTTCAGCATTCTGACAATTGTTAATTATTAATTTTTAATTATTAATTACTACCTTATGACTGTAAAAAAACTTTCTTGTACTTATTTCATCCCAACAATCTTAAACTTTTCAATGGAGGCAGGTAGCTGTATGTTCTGTGATTTACCCACTATCTTCACAGCTTCCGGAAGGTTTTCAGGATAGGTAAAATCTTTAAGATCAAAGTTCTTTACATTCTGCAGGGTTAATGCCGGACCTGTTTGCTGAATAATATGCACATTCTTGAATTTAATGCCATCAGATTCACAGATAACTGCCCCGTATTGGGACGTAATAATTGCATTCTCTACATTTATGTTGGATATATTCATCTCCGGAAGCCCATTAAAGAACATAGCTCTTCGGGCATTTCTGGATACGATATTCGATACATAGATATTCCGGAATGAAGGTGTTTCCTTTGTAACCGGCGGAGCTTTCACTTCAACCGGAGTGGTATCTCCTTCATCCAATGATTCGGAAGCTGATTTCCCGGTATAATACAAATCGAACAGGAATGAATCGGTTGCAATATCAAACATGTAAATGTTGCTGATATAGATGTTTTCAACCAGTCCACCACGCCCACGGTTACTCTTGAAACGAAGTCCTACATCGGTACCAAGGAACTGACAATTCCGTACGGATATATTACGTGCTCCTCCTGACATCTCACTTCCTACTACAAATCCTCCATGACCTTTAAACACCTTGCAGTTGTCAACAATAATGTTTTCTGCCGGTCGTGCACGAAGGCGTCCTTCTTCATCTTTTCCCGACTTGATGCAAATAGCATCATCACCAACATCGAATGTACTTTTTACAATCAACACATTTTTACACGATTCTACGTCTATACCATCGCCATTTTGTGAATAGCTGGGGTTACGTACAATGACGTTGTCGATGATCACATTGGTACACAGCAGGGGATGGATATTCCAACTCGGTGAGTTTTCGAATAAGACACCTTGCAGCATGACATTCGTACACTCGATAAAGTTAATCATGGCAGGCCGGAGGAAGTCTCTTACTTCAAGCCACGATGAATCAGTCATTATTCCACGGGGTACATTTGAATCGCTGATTGATTCGCCTTTCAACGAACCCTTTGTGGGAAACCAATACGCAGGGTCTTTCAATACACCACCCGATTTGATCACTTTTTTCCAGTATGCATCGGTTACCTTTGCCTTTTTAAGGGGACGCCATGCTTCACCCGATCCGTTTATTGACCCTTCACCGGTTATGGCTACATTCACGGCATTCCTTGCCGAAACAGGTGATTGGCATCTACGGGTAGCTAATCCTTCAAAAATTGTATTTACCAACGGATACAACGTAAAGTCAGGTGAAAAAAGGATAAGTGCCCCTTTGTCCAAATGCAGGTTGATATTCGACACCAATTCAATAGGCCCTGTAAACCATACACCAGCCGGAACAGTAAGTTGACCGCCTCCCTTTTTTGAAAGGGCAGAAATCGCTTTCTTGAACGCATCTGTGTTTAGTGTATACCCGTCACCTAATCCTCCAAAATCAGTGACTGTAACCACATTGTTTTTAAAAACAGGTGCTTCAACTTTGGGCATTGAAAAAGGCAGATTGGTGTACAGGTAATCATAGCTATTCGCCGCCCGGGCAGTTGAACAAGTGAATACCAACACTAAAATACCTATTAGTTTTGTCGTTTTGTTTAGTAAATACATTTCTATCTATTTAATTTTGAATTGGTTGAAAATAACATGGGGTTAACAACTCAATGTCTGTACGGATTCAATTTTTAAATATATCAGCGACAGTAACCTCTAAAGGCAACTGTCACTGATATGAATTTATATTAATACCTTAGATCACCGGCTACTCCTTTGCCTTTGAAAGAAGTATCTTTCAGTGAGAAATCTCCGGTTGTCGGACCATTCCACAGAGAAGTGGAAGCACCTGAATAAGCAGTCATAGCGGTTTTAATAGAATATGACACTGGAATAGGTGTACCAACTAAAGTGTCATCAAAGTAATCACTTGTATAGTAGCTTCCGGTATTACTGATAGAAGGGACCAAAACAGTTGACCTGATTCCGGAAGCACCTACCGTTGAGCCCGTAAGACCTAAAATACAGTTCTTAACCGTAATACCGCCTGTAATTTTGACAAAGTTCAAATCCATTAAAAACCTTACTGTTGCCGGATCCTGAATGCCCTGGTTGATCGTACAATTTGTGATTTTAACTTCACCCATTGTAACAAGTACAGCCGCAGTCGTTTGTCGTAAAATAAAGCCATTTTTAAAATTGTAAACCGTACAATTTGAAAAATAGATATTACCAAAATTATCATTCGTATTCGTATTTACCACTGCATACGTACTTGCATATCCAACTTCATTTATGATACAACCATTAAAAGAAAGAGTATCAATTGCCTGAGCTTTTGATCCTTGCAAACGCATTGGTGTATTGCCGTAATTGTGGAGGTTGCAATTTTTAAATGATAATGAACCAACATGGGTAAATACATTATTATTAAACAAATATCCGATTTTGGTATTTGTAGATACATTATCACAATATCCGGTAAAGTCGATATTCTCAAATTTCACATAATTCAGGTTTGAACCATCTACAAATCCAAATGCACCCGAAGTAGTTGTTGCACCCGATGCCATACATACAACAGGACGATTTGATACTGACAGCCCTCTTACTTTTACATCTTTATTAAAACGATACGTAGCTGTTCCTATCGAGAAAACGGCTCCCTTAGCCAATACGATCACCTGACCTGCTGTGGCGGCGTTTAGCGCACCTACCAGATCACCTCCGGCAGCCAGTATAATATCGCCTTCAATAACCCCTGTTGTAGTACCACGGGTAATGGTTTTGTTGTATATTTTTAATGTCCATGTTGAATTGATCAGACCGGCAACTATCTTTTCTCCTGCTGCTGATTCTGCACCCGAAATCTGGACAGAATCCCTTATACTGCCATCAGCCGATTGAAGTATCAGATGAGTTACATTCGCTCCCGGAGTCCATTTCACATCCAGGGTATTGACATCGGTCATATAAGCGCTGGACAACACTCCGGTGTTATTGCTTGTGCCATATCCTAAAAACAGATTTTCCTTTGGAGTCTTAAATGAATATGTTCCATCAGAAAACCGATTGTTAAACTTGGAATTTTTAGTTGTATCCACGGCATTTGACCTGATACGGGCATAGAATTTTGTTTCACCGGCTAATTCCTTTACATAAGAAAGTTTAGTCGTGGTGGTGTCAATTAATCTGGTGCCAAACAAACTATCGGTACTCACCTGTAGCGTATAAGACGTTGCACTGTCAACTGCCGCCCACGTGATCGTAGCAATTGTTTTATTTACAGAGGCACTGAAATTAACAGGCCTGAATAAATGTGGAAGGCTCAGCAGATCGATATTATCCTTGCAGGAGGTAAATGCTCCGACTGCAAAGACGACAGCGAAAAATGCCATGATCGATATATTTTTTATTTTTTTCATTCTTGTATGTGTTTTATGAATTCAACTTTATTGATTAATAGCCATAATCATTGGTCAACATGCCATTGCTGGTTGTAATAATCTGGGACATAATAGGCAACAGCTGACGTTTATCCGGATTATTAAAGTACATATGGCTAATAAAACCATCACTCAAATACATTTCGATATTTGGTGCTGTGCCTGTTGTTGCCTGAGTCCAGGTTTTCTTAGTCCATCCACCAGTAGCATCAGTTACTGTCTTATCGTCGGTTTCTCCTCGTTGCAAACCATAAATTACAAGTATTCGTTCACCGGTAGTGATTGTGTTATCAACAGTCCATTTGTAATAAATGGTAGCAGGAACAGTTGCATAGTTGCCTGTTGCATCCCGCAACGCCTTAAGGTTGTTTTCAGCCTGGTCGATACCTGCTTTCAACTGGCCCCAACGTTCAAGGTCATATTTACGGATATTTTCACCACAGAATTCATATGCCCTTTCAAGTTTGATATTATCCAGTGTTAGTGGCAAATCAATTGGTGAAGTGGCATTAACCGGCAAACCAAATGCCCGACGACGAACCATATTAAAGTATTGAGCTCCCTCTGTTCCGTTTAAGAACAGATCGGCTTCAGCAAACATTAACAACACATCCGCATACCGTAATACAATTGGTGATACGCCATCATCTGTTCCGGTGATTGGTGTTTTTACCCATTCAGCTCTCCATTTTGCAATATTGAAACCGGTTATACCCGAAGAAACGGTTTGTTCCATGACTCCCAATGTTGCGTTTTTCTGTACTTTATAAGGGACAACCGTTATGTCACGACGGGTATCGTTCACATTATAATCATAATAAAAACTTGGTATCACTTTAAACTGTCCGCCAATAGTTACGGTATTATTCTTGCCATCAGCATCACGCGGTAGCCCTAAATTATAGACCATACGTCCACGTGTACCCATTTTGTAAGGCAACTGCCAGATAGTTTCCCTGCCGTGTGTGGCAACGTCCTGACATTGTTCAAAGAAGATATTCTTAAAACTAGGGTCAAGTTTATAAATCCCATCGGCAATTATATCCCTGCAAGCCTGGCGTGCAATGCTATAAAGTTCGGTACGTCGGGTATCAGAAACGGTAATCTTTATTTCTGCATCCCCGGATCCTAGTGGACGCATGGAATAACCAGCTGCCGACAGACAAATACGGGCAAGCAATCCCCTGGCCGCATCTTTGCTCAACCGGTGGGTAGTATTTGTTACGGGTGTATTGGGTCCGTACAACAAGGTGGAAGCTTCCTGTAAATCACCAATAATATGATCATAAATAGAATCCCTGTTTGATTTAGCCAGATAGACAGTCGACTGGTTCATTGGTTCAAACCATGCCGGTACATCTCCCCACCATTTAATCAGGTCGTAATAGAAAAAGGCTCTCATGGTTAACGCTTCACCCAGGTAATGACCCATATCATTCCCTGCAGCAGGGTTTCCGAATTTACGTATCCCGGCAATAGCCAGGTTGGAACGCTCAACTCCCTGATATATCCTGTTCCATGGATTGTCGGCACCCGGATTATTATATCCGTCGGGTACTGCCGGAGATGAGTTATACAGAGCAAAATAGTCATCCGATTTGATTGAACTTAACGGGGCTCCTGCAGACCATCCTGCCCGGTATTCGATATCGGTATTCTCACCCATTTGTAACCAAAGGCGGTTACGGTATGAATTGTTTTGGCCAAAAATATCATAAATGGCTGCAATGGCTTGATTTGTCGAATCGGGATTTGTGAATATCTGATCATCGCTCAGCAATGATTTACTCGACACTACCAGTAAATCATTACAGGAGCATAAAGAGAACAGGACAACTCCAAGGACTACTTTAAATATATTCATTTTTTTCATTATAGTATGTTTTTAGAAGGTTATGTTTACACCAACATTGTAAGACCTGCTTTTTGGATACGCTGAATAATCAACTCCCGGTGTTGCCGGAGTGCTGCGTCTGGTATCCACTTCGGGATCATAACCGGTATATTTTGTCAATATGAACAGATTATATCCTGTGGCATACACCCTTAATTTCTGGATATAAAACTTTGTTGTCAGTTGTTTTGGCAACGTATATCCTACTGTCAGGTTATTTAATCTCAGGAACGAGCCATCTTCAATAGCCCATGAAGTGATGGCATATTGACCTGTAGGAGGTGACCACATGGTTGCATTTGCATTCATAGCTGTCAGGGTTGCAGCATCGGTTACACGGTTGCCCGTTGCAGCGTCAATCGTAGTATACGAATTTGCCGTTATTGCTAGCATATTCCTGAATTTGTAATTGTATTCCGAAGTCAACTCAATCTTATTGGCATTGTATATGCTATTCCCATATACCCAATTGAAATTGGCAGCAAGATCAAAACCTTTATAATTGGAATTAATAGAGAAAGCACCAAAGTGTGTCGGATTTGCATTGCCAATAAGAGTACGGTCTGCTTCCGTAATTTTACCATCATTATTCAAATCCTTTAATTTCATGGCTCCAGGTCCCCAACTGTTTACACCGGCAAGTGCGCTGTTATCAACCAACTTATTTCCGGCAGCATCCGAATAAACCTGGGTTGCTGCATCGTAGTTCGGGTATTTAGCTGTATTTGCCACAAATTTACTCCCGTTCCACATAAAATCATCCGCTTTATACATACCATCGCTTACATAGCCGTACATCAAACCTACCGGTTGGCCTACAGACACCGTATAACTGTTTGATGCAGAAGAAACACTTGTCCAGGCTTCGTTAAAGGCCTGGGAAGTCAGGTTATCGCCTAACTTCAGTACTTTGTTCTGGTTTAAACTGATATTGAATGCAAAGTTCAGGTTAAAGTCTTTCGATTGAACAATTGCCAGGTTCAGGTTTAACTCAACTCCTGTATTGGAGGTTGAAGCCGCATTTTTCCAAATATTCGCATAAGGCCCGCTAATAGCCAGTAATAACAAGGCATCATACGTTGTATTCGAATATGCTTCGATAGAACCATTGATTCTGTTTTTAAAGAACCCAAAATCAAGTCCACCGTTTCTTGTTACCGTTGTTTCCCATTTCAGGTCAGGGTTTGCCAGGGTTGTTCCTGCTGAAAAAATGGTAGAAGTCATGTCAGCCGGTACATAACTGGAGTATGACGATTGATAATTTCTGGTAAACATGGAGATTGGGATATTATCGTTTCCTGCTTCCCCATAACCGGCGCGTAATTTTAAATTGGATAACCAGCCTTCAGAACCTTTCATGAATGACTCTTCAGAGATTCTCCATCCTGCCGAAACAGAAGGGAATATACCCCATGGGTTTTTCTGAAATTTACTCGAACCATCAGCACGTACGGATGCTGCTATTAAATACCTGTCTTTGATTTCATAATTTACCCGCGAGAAATAGGAAAACTTCCTGTAATCAGGCATATAAGTATGTTTATTGGCTACACTGGTCCCATCTGCCTGATGGCTCCATGCATCAGCCGACATATAAGCTCTAGGAAAAGCTTCCACGTCCTTGGTAATATAATCGATGGAATTAATATAACTTTCCTGTCCCAGAATGAAGTTGATATTCTGATTCTGGAAAATGTTATCTTTCTTAAAGGTGAGCAAATTGGTATTTTGCAGAGTAGAAGTATTGGTATTGGTTATTAATGTTGCCGGTGCAGCAGCATTATCCCTTTTCAGGGCACCTCCCTGGACAACATAATATGAAGTCAATCCGAAAAACCGCTTGTCATCTTTTGTTACATCCGTATACCCAAAGGTAGTCCGGAAATTCCACGACTTGGACAAATTGATTGTGACACCCCCGTTCGCATTAAAATTATCACTTTTCTGGTACCTGTTATTATCCTTCGTTGCTACCAACGGTGAATAAAGACTGGCAGCTGCTTCTGCGTCATCATTTTCAGTCGTTAAATTCTTTAATGGAATCGGCGTATAAATCACAGCGTTCTTAACACGTGAGTCGGAGGTTGATTTTTCAGTACCGGTCTGGTCATTTGCTCCCGGGCCGTTAACAGTAGTCCCTGCATATCGGGCTGCCAGATCAACAACAAGCCATTTAACAGGAGTGATATTTAATTTCAGGCTGATATTATCACGTGTATAGTCCGACATATACATGATAGCTTTATCATAAATATGGTTGTAACTGGCATTGTATTTAATCATTTTACCGCCGCCACCCAATGAAAGGGTGTGGTTTTGTGTTATGCCCGTATTCCCGAATGTTTTATTTTGCCAGTTGGTACTGTTTACCGATTTGTACAAATCAATATCTCCGTAACTTCCAAAATAATTTTCATATTCACTGGCTACTTTATTATCCCAAACGGATCTTTCGTATTGCTTTTGTGCAAATTGAATAGGTGACAGTACATCCAACAATCGGGGAACTTCCTTCACCCCTACAAAACCATTGTATGAAATTGTAAGTTTTCCTGCCTGTGCCGATTTTGTTGTAATAATAATTACCCCGTTTGCACCACGTGAACCATAAATAGCAGTAGAAGAAGCATCTTTCAACACGTCAATGGATTGAATTTCCGAAGGGGCAATGTCTTTAATATCATCTTTTGTAAAACCATCTACAATATAAAGGGGCGTATTGCTCTGTGTGATGGATCCACCTCCACGTACACGAATTTTAATTTCTGCATCCGGTGAACCTTCGGTCGTAGTAACCTGTACACCCGGCATCTTCCCGGTGATGGCTTCTGCAGCACTGTTTACCGGAATATCTCTCAATTCTTTTTCACCTACTGACGAAACTGAACCCGTTAAGTCTTTTCTCTTTTGGGTACCGTATCCAATAACTACTACTTCGTCGAGTGACTTGTCATTGTTTTGTAGCGTTACATTGATTACATTGCTTTTAATTTGAATTTCCTGTTTTTCCATACCAATGTATGTAATAACCAGAACTTTCCCGTTTTCTGGAACATTAATTTTATAGAAACCATTCACATCGGTAATAACTGCCGCGGTGGTACCTTTAACAATTACGGATGCCCCGATAATTGTTTCGCCTGATGGGTCTTTTACCACTCCTGAAACTGATTTAACCTGAGCACTCAGAGCTCCAATGCTAAAAACAGTAATCAGAAATGAGATCACCAAACGATTGAAAAATAGCTTTTTTTGTTGCTTTGCTTCTTTCATTGTTTTTTCATGTATTAGATTATGTATTGAATAATATGTTTAATGGAACAAAAGTATGATATTGTTTAGGTATAAATGTGCAAAAAATGACGTTTATCAGTGGAATATTTGACTAAATTGCAACTTTATGTTAATACCATGGAAGTTTTTCCTGAAATCGGGTTACTTCTGTTTTATAATTAAAGGGGATTGATTAAGAGTTGTGAGGGGGTTCAGAGAGGGTTCAGAGAGGTTTATCCCTCCTAACCCCCTCGCAACCCCCAGGCAACCCCCAGGCAACCCCCAGGCAACCCCCTCGGAAGTATATCCAAATGACGATATTTAAATCAGAAATAATATTTAATATCCAGTTTTTAATATTTTAAGGTTAAATATTCTATTCTTCAAAAACCCAAGGTTAAATATTCCAATCTTCAAAACCCAAGGTTAAAACCTTGCGCAACAATATCGGTCATGCCTCCGGCATTTGCAAAATGCAATCCAGGAAGTTCCGGAGGAACGACCGATCTTGTAGCAATGGAATTTATTCCATCGCAATAGATATAAATTGTAGCAATGGAATTTATTCCATCGCAATAGATATAAATCGTAACAATGGAATTTATTCCATCGCAATAAATATAAACGGTAGCAATGAAATTTATTCCATCGCATTAAAAAAAAACAATGAAATTTATTCCATCGCAATAAATATAAACCGTAGCAATGGAATTTATTCCATCGCATTAAAAAAAATAATAATGGAATTTATTCTGTTGTAATAAAAAAACACATGCTCTATGCAATTAAAAAGGGAGTGAAAATTTTAAACATTCACTTAATCAAATTATAGAATAAAAACAGTAGTTTTGTATTCATTCTTTACCTGTGTTTACCCGTTTGCCTGCCATCTCGTTTACAGGCATGTAACCCAAAACCCGAAACTCAAACATGATCGACCAAGCCACCATAGACCGAATTACCGATGCAGCCCATATACAGGATGTTGTCGCTGATTTTGTGACGCTCCGCAAAAGGGGTGTGAACCTGCTGGGGCTTTGTCCTTTCCACAATGAAAAGACCGGGTCGTTTACCGTATCGCCCGCCAAAGGGATATTCAAATGCTTCGGGTGTGGCAAAGGAGGCAATTCTGTCCATTTCATCATGGAACATGAGCAGATATCATACTACGAAGCCCTGAAATACCTGGCCCGTAAATACCACATCGATGTGGAGGAACGTGAGCTATCGCCGGAAGAAATGGCGGTGCGCAACGACCGGGAAAGCATGTTGCTGGTCAATGACTTTGCAATGAAACACTTTGCACATACCCTGCACAACCATATCGACGGGAAATCCATCGGACTGAGTTATTTCCGTGAACGGGGTTTCCGCGATGATATCATCAATAAGTTCCAGCTCGGATACAGCCTCGAACAACGGGATGCCTTTACACAGGCTGCCATGAAAGCCGGATACAACAAAGAATACCTGGTAAAAACCGGACTGACCATAGAAGGGGACAACAACTACCTGGGCGACCGCTTCCGGGGAAGAGTGATGTTTCCGGTGCATACCCTCTCGGGGAAAGTAGTGGCTTTCGGGGGACGTATCCTTAAAAAGGACGATAAAATGGCGAAATACGTCAACTCGCCCGAATCGGAAATATACCACAAGAGCAACGAGCTCTACGGGATTTATTTTGCCAAGCAAGCGGTTGTTAAACAGGACCGATGCTTCCTGGTGGAAGGATATACCGACGTGATATCGATGCACCAGAGCGGCATTGAAAACGTGGTGGCTTCATCAGGCACTTCCCTTACACCGGGGCAAATCAGGCTGATACACCGCTTTACCGAAAATGTAACCGTTATTTATGATGGTGACGCTGCAGGTATCAAGGCCTCTATCCGTGGGATCGATCTGTTGCTTGAAGAAGGGCTGAACATAAAAGTCCTGCTCCTGCCCGATGGTGATGACCCCGATTCCTTTGCACGCAAACACAATGCATCCGATTTTATCGAGTATGTACAACAAAACTCATCGGATTTCATTCGATTCAAGACGAATCTATTGTTGAAAGATGCAGGCAATGACCCGGTGAAACGAGCAGGCCTGGTACTGGATATTGTACGAAGCATATCCATTATCCCAAATACAGCTATCCGTGGCGAATATGTAAAAGAATGCAGTACGTTGCTGAACGTGGAAGAGCAAATGCTTTACTACGAAATCAACAAACTAAAGAATACCGAAAACGAGAAGATTGCCACCCGCAGGCAGACAGAAGCCTCTAATACACCGCAGGCAGACGAATCAAACAAAAGGAATACGAATGGTACTACAGGGTCAAAGTTTGAAGAACAGGAACGAAGCATCCTGCAGGTATTGATCAAATACGGCGATGCAGTGTTGTATTATGCCGATGAAGAAAAGAAACAACCGGTCATAGTTGGAGTGTATATCATGGAAGAACTGGAACAGGATAAACTTGTGTTCAACAATCCGTTGCATTCATTGATGCTGGAAGAATATAAAAACAATTACAAACAAGAGAATTTTGCTGTACAGCATTTTTTTCTGTACCATTCACAAAGTGAGATAAGTAATATTACAGCCGATCTGATATCGGAGAAATATACGTTGAGCAGGATTCATTCCAAGATAAAGAAAATTGAAGCTGATGCCGACAGGTTGATAGAACTGGTACCGCGCGTTGTATTTGAATTTAAAAATTGCCTGATACTCGAGATAATGCGGCAGAAACTGACGGATATGAAGATTGCCAACGACAACAAAAACAATGCCCTGGTGGATGAAATTATGCAGGAGATGAGCAAATTGGAAGTTATAAAGAAACAACTCTCAAAATCGCTGGGGGAAAGAATAATTATAAAATTATAAGTATTAATTTAATTAAACTAACTTTTCCAAAGTTTGGAACTTTGGAAAAGTTTATCAATAGAAGATGATGTTATTCAATGATTTGATTTTCGGACCTATTCACAGTCGCCGTCTGGGTCTTTCACTGGGTGTAAACCTGTTGCCTGTCGATGCAAAGATCTGCTCTTTTGATTGTATCTACTGCGAATGCGGTTACAATACCACCCTAAAAGACTCGCACATTCCAACCCGTGAACAGGTGCGTGAAACTCTGGAAGCTAAATTAAAGGAGATGAAATCGGAAGGCCAGATACCTGACGTTATTACCTTTGCAGGAAACGGAGAACCCACTCTGCATGCTGAATTCGAAGGAATTATTGACGACACCATGGCTTTGCGCAATACTTACTGCCCAACGGCAAAGGTAAGCGTATTGTCCAACTCTACCCGCATTCACAAGCCACAGGTGTTCAGGGCACTGAATAAAGTGGACAACAATATCCTGAAATTCGACTCAGCCATTGACCGGACCATGAAACTAATGAATTGTCCGGTAGGCAAGCATATCAATGTGGCCTGGTTTATCGAAAACCTGAAGAAGTTTGAAGGGAAACTGATTATCCAGACCATGTTCCTACGTGGGGAATTTAAAGGGGAACAATTTGACAATACTACAGACGAGGAAGTAGAAGCCTGGCTGAAAGCCATGGAAGAAATACGCCCCCTGGAAATCATGGTATACTCACTCGACCGCGAAGCCCCGACAAAAACACTGGTGAAAGTAACAGTGGAAGAAATGAACGTGATTGCCGATAAAGCTCGTGAACGTGGATTTAATGTATTGGTAGCCGGGTAAAAGCCAACCCAAACCTCAAAGTGTGCGAAGCACCTTTGAGTGTTTGAAAGCACAAAGTAGTTATGAAAATTCTTATCTGCCCGCTGAATTGGGGATTGGGACATGCCACACGTTGCGTTCCGCTTATACGGCAACTATTGGCCGATGGACAAGAGCCGGTATTGGTATCCGATGGCTATCCACTTGAATTCCTGAGGCAGGAATTTCCTACCCTTCGTTTTATAGAATATCCTTCTTACTCCATTCGCTATGCTTCAGGCAAATCGCAGGTAAGTGCCATGCTGTTTAATTTACCGAATATCATCCGGGGAATACTGAACGAACATGCCTGGTTGAAAAACATACTTAAAACCGAACATTTCGATCAGGTAATCTCTGACAACCGTTTTGGCATGTGGAATAAAGGTGTCCATTCCATCTACATTACCCATCAGCTGATGATCAAGATGCCTGCGGGACTAAGGTTTCTCGAACCTGTGGTTCACCTAATCCATAAAGGGATTATTAATCGATACAATGAGTGCTGGATTCCTGATACTTTAGAAAATGGAGGATTATCGGGCGATTTATCCCATCAATATCCCTTACCCAAAAACGCACAGTTTATTGGTGCACTGTCCCGCTTTAAGGGGATTGATACGAACAGAATAAATACGGATTATAAAGTTGTGGCAGTCGTATCGGGCATTGAACCGCAGCGTACTATGTTTGAGAAACAATTAACCGAACTGTTCAGGAATGCATCTTACAAAACATTGCTAATTGCCGGAAACCCACAAGCAGAAAAGAGAGAAAATCACATTGGTAATATCACGATAGTTTCACATCTTCCTGACGCAGAACTTGAGGCTGTATTGCTCGGAGCAGCCCGTATCATTTCACGTTCGGGCTATTCCACCATCATGGACCTGGATGCTTTAGGGTGTCTTGAAAAAGCTGAATTAATAGCTACTCCCGGTCAGACTGAACAGGAATACCTGAAGATAATTCATAATGTATAATGCATAATTCATAATGACAGTTGACGGCTTCGTTAACAATCTTATTCCTACCAAATAACGAAGCCGTCACTAAAATCAACGGCTTGCAGTTATTATAATAGGAATGTACTTTAATACCCACAACGCGGAACTCTTCAAACTTTCAAACTCTTTAAACCCTTCAAACTTTATTTAACGCTGACATGTCTTCGACGATGTCAGGTTCTACTCCTAAAACAGTTATTCATGTTGCAGAATAATCTTCTACCCACAACACGGAACGCGGAACGCTGAACACGGAACTTTCAAACTCTTCAAACTTTCAAACCCTTCAAACCCTGTGAATATCAGCAAAAGTCCTCTTCACTCCACGTTTATAAATCACATCCGTATATCCAAAAATAACAAATAGCCCTTCACGGGAAGGATACTTAATGCCATATTTTTCACGAAACAGCCTTGCCTTTTTGCCATTCTGAATAAACGGATGAATAGCTCCAAGCATACAGGTTCCCAATCCCAGGGACTCTCCGGCAATCATGGCATAGGTAGCTGCCACAATCGGATCGGCAGGGTCGCAATACGGTGAGCCGTAGAAGTACATGGCCAGTGGTGCATCATAATTGATCCAGTTATCTCCTTTATTCATGCTATCCACATAAATATCAAACACTGGTTTCATAAAATTATGCATCATGTCATTGTTTACTTTTCCCCAGAATGGACGCATTAATGCCAGGAACCAGCCGGAGGTAATCCAGCGTATTCCATTCAGGTAGTTGGAAAATTCGACGGCAAAGTTATGAACCAGGGTCTTATTTTCCAATATCATCACATGGACATCCGAAGGAGGAATTCCCATTGGAGCGGTTTGCGCAGCTTCCAGTATCTGATTTATCTTTTCCTGCTCAACAGGTATATCTTTAAACTCACGTATGCTCCGACGACGCTGAAGCATAGCTAACAGGCTTTCGTAAGACGGAACAGTGCTTTTATCCGGCAAATTGAATAACTCAACAGGAGACAAAGAACGGCCTTCTATGGCTATGACTCCGGTGGGGCAGATCATCATGCAATGCCCGCATGCGACACAACCAAATACCGGGGTATCTGATTTTACAACTTTGTGATCTACAATTTTGAAACTAAAATCTTTGCAAACTTCTACACAAAGTCCGCAACCAGTACACTTGTCAATATCAATAAAAACATTGGCGGGCTCATTGTCCCTGGAGGTTGGAATAGACATAATGGTTGAGGTTAAAGTTTTACATTCAGAATGAATACAAAAGTATGCATAATATTTATATCCGGTGATTATAAATAAAAAAAACCGCTGAGAATTTCTCAGCGGCATTATTCGTAAAAACAATCGTTTATTTATATTATCTCCTGTTTGAATCAGAACCCCGGGAGCCACTATTCGATTCACTGCTTCGTGAATTATTGGATTCGGTTCTTGGAGCTGCAGACTGACGTGGTGCACTGACGCTTTGTTGACGTTCTACCTGTTGACGCTGTACCTGTTGACGGGGTTGACTGGCTGCAGGGGCCTGACGGGAACTATTATTATTGTTATTATTGTTATTATTGTATTGACGTGTCACTGTATTCGGCGAACGGGTCTGACCATTCTGATTATAAGAAGGCCTCGATTGATAATTGGTATTACGTTCACGGTTTACATTCTGATTTTGTTGAACACTGGACGGAGTAGTATATGATCTTGGACTAGCATTCCGGCTATCAGAATTGGTCCGTACATTGTTGTAGTTCGAAGTACGTGAACCATTCTGGTAAGATTGATTCCTGCTACCTGAATTATCAAAGGACCTGACTGGTCTGGTACCGGTTGAAGAGTTGCGTTGATACGAAGAACGGGTTTGCACATTGGCTCCATTACGGTTGAATTCAAAAGCCATTTTATTGCGGACATTTGCATTTCTGCTACTGAATGAACGTTCCGGGTATCTTTTGCCTAAATCGTTTCGACGGTTAGAATTAATTATTCTGGCAGCAGAGGCATTTCTTACACTGTTAGTGTAGTAATACCGTTGATTATGATTGATGTGCGAATAAACATTTGAATAATATTCATTTAATCCACAAGGTCTGTTGTGATGGTAATAGGACGGATAATAACCCCAGTAATAAGGTGAATTCCAGCTAAAATAATTTGCTCCCCAAAAGAAAGAAAATATCGAAGGGGTATACATATACGAAGGTTCAATGACATAATTATCACCATATAAATAAGGATCACCAACTACCTGTACTGTCGGATTATCATTCTGGTCCTTTTCTACAATAATAGAAGCGACATCCTGATAAACATCCTTATCCAACACTGCTTGTATTTTGACTATATGAACCCCTTTTTCATTATCTTCAATAACACGTAAATAATCAACCTGACCGTCATTATTCAAATCCAGGTTTGATATCTGGCTATCATAATCATTCAGTTTCTTTTCAAATTCTTCAAGGTCCCTGGATTCACCAAAAGCAGTGGACACAGCTTTTAAGTCGAGGTTATTGCTGATATCTGTGTTTTGAGCTTCTACAGTAATTTTTTCTTGTGCCATACAAAGCGTGGTTATTAATGAAAATACCACTAAGAGGCTTGCTGCTTTTGTTTTCATGATCGTTATTTTTTAAGCAATGAGTTTTGATTTGTAAAAATAGTAATTTTAAGTTCAATAAAGTATTCAATTACTGTGCCAAAAGAATAAAAAATAAAAGTCAGGACAAAATGATGTGATAGACAAAAGCTTCATAAACCATATTGTACTTACTGTCAGACATATAAAAACCGGAATTGTTACATAAAAATAAAATCTCATTTTTATGTTTAACTTTTAATTCGTATTCTATAAATTAAAAACTGAAGATATAAATGAAAATATAATTTCATGCTTTTTACTTATCTTTGCATCAAACATATTCTGACCTATGCACACTCTGGACCTTTTGCTTTTAATCCCCGTTACGTTAGGTTTCGTTTTTGGGTTATTCAAAGGACTCATAAAAGAACTTACTTCACTGGCGGCTATCGTGTTGGGCATTTATGGAGCAAAGTTATTTGCACCACCTGTTTCGGGTTTCCTGATTCACACACTCCACTTTTCGAACATAACAGCTATGCCTTTTGCCTACCTGTTTTTGTTTATTCTGATAGCAGTTCTATTATTATTCCTTGCCAACATGCTCGACAAAGTATTCGATTCCATGTCACTGGGTGGACTGAATAAGTTCCTGGGAGGATTGTTCGGAGCATTGAAATATGCCTTAATTGTAAGCATATTACTCAATGTGTTTGATGCACTGGATAGCCGTTTCCCAATCATAAAAGCAAAAACCAAGGCAGAATCAATAGGTTACAAGCCACTCTTAAAACTTGCTCCTGCATTGTGGGAAGAAACTAAAAAGAATCAGGCTAACGAAGAAAACAAACATACAGGTGGTGAAGAAAGGAATACCAGTAAAGGGGATTAAACCTGCTTTATATCCGGGAGAAAACAAGAAATTGAAGGGCAACTTTTCAACACTTACCTTTGAATGTGGTTGTGATGAAGCAGGAAGGGGCTGTCTGGCAGGTCCGGTAGTGGCTGCTGCTGTTATCCTGCCTGCCGGTTTTGATTGCCCCCTGCTCAATGATTCAAAACAACTTACCGAAAAAGAACGTGATACTCTCCGTCCAATCATTGAACGGGAAGCTCTTGCGTGGGGTGTAGCCGAAGTAAGCTGCACGGAAATAGACAATATCAACATCTTAAACGCTTCCATACTGGCTATGCATCGTGCAATGGACAAACTGATAATTCGTCCGGAGTATATCATTGTAGATGGCAACAGGTTTAAACCCTATGCCGGCATTCCATACCAGACCATTGTAAAAGGCGACAGCAAATACCTCTCCATTGCAGCAGCCTCTGTCCTTGCCAAAACCCACCGTGATGAACTCATGATGCACCTGCATGCCGAATGCCCGGAGTACAGTTGGGATCAGAACAAAGCCTACCCAACCACAAAACACCGTGCTGCCATCAGGTTTTACGGAACAACGCCGCATCATCGCATGACTTTTGATTTATTAGGTGATAAAAAAGCTGAAACTAAATTGAGAATTAAAGCTAAGGCAGTAGCTAAGGCAGAGAAAGATCTGAAATCAAAAGGAAAGTTGTAATTTTATCAGCCGGCTAACAAATCAACCAATTAACCAATAAACTTAATCAACTAATCAAAACGGATACCCGATAGCAAAGTGCAGGGCTACATCATCCCAGCCCGGATTAATGCGCCACTGATCACGACGAGATGCAATTGCCGGGTTAAATAGTTTTACCCCCATATCCACACGGGCTATAAAAAACGAAAAGTCAAAGCGTACGCCAACTCCATAAGCTATAGCAATCTGGCTCATAAAGGTGTCAAGTTTAAATACTCCCAATGGTTGGGTATCGTAATTCTTAATAGTCCAGACATTCCCTGCATCCAGGAACAATGCACCTTCCATCAGCCAAAACATTTTACCGCGGTATTCCATGTTCATATCCAGCTTAATATCACCCACCTGGTTAAAATCCCTGGGAAGACTTGTAATCCGTTGGTAAGCACCCGGCCCCAGCATACTTTCACCCCATCCCCTGACACTGTTGGCTCCACCACTGTAAAACCTTTTTTCAAAAGGTATCACATCTGCATTTCCATAGGGTACGGCAAGCCCTGCACCTAAATGATACACGAATCGGTTGGCTTTATCAAATATCTGATGATAGGTTATATTATATTCTCCTTTTACATATTGCGAGAACCTGATGCCAAAGACTTTATAGAAACCTGTCGAATCGGGCTTTCCAAACAAATGGCTTAATCCGTTCAAAACGTTTCCTGCCGTTTCAAACGAATACCGGGATATGGAATAGTTTTGCATAGGCCTGTTCGGATTGAACGTAGTATGCGATCCGGCATATCCCATGCGCATGATAAAGTGATTCTCATAACTATACGGGTTGAACCTGGGCCTGATAGGGTTCAGAAAACTATCCCGGAATACCGGGTTAATAACAAACTGGACATAGCTCAGGTCAAACAGTTGAAACATATGCTGATATTGTCTCCTCTTCCACGAATAATTTATTCCGCCACTCACATTGGTTGTTACAAATTCACCCGGCCTGTCCTGATAACTTAATGCAGTAGTAAATTCGGTATTGGCATGAATATTCCGTTTAAAGTCGTAACTGGCAAAGGGCATCATGAACCTCGGAAATTTTAATCCTACCTGTCCCCCGTATTCCCTTGCCCATACTCCATCCTGCCATTCAAAGGCTCCACGCGCAAGCAACGACAATGTCTCAGCTCCTTTAAACCTGTTCCGGTTGACATAGTTCACATTCCCGGCTACTCCCCAATAACCTGCTGTATATGTACCTTCCAGTTCGGTGGAAAGAGAGATGGTCTTTGACGGTACAATGATGATATAACAATCCAGGGAGTTATTCCCAACATCTTTAAAACTAATATTCACATACTTTATCGGACCCAGGGAGTTTAATGCCGAATAGGTGCGATCAAGGGCTTCATCACTGTACATCGATTTAGGATTAATGAAGGTGTTCTGTACCAAAGCATCCAACTTAAGAATCCGCTTTTTAGGTGTTACCAGTGTGAAATCACGAAACTGAACGGTATCAAGTTTCTCTGGATCTGTAATATCTGAAGTCAAATTCACATCGGAGTTGGTATAGAAGATCACCTTTCGAATAGTGAATTGCTTAAAGATAACCTTGTTGGTTGAATCACCGGGACGGCTTAAGTAATCACGCAGTTCAAGTGATACATCCACTTTATGCAGGTTAAGGGTACTGTCGACCGTATAATTCAGGAAATCCTTATTGAAATTATAGTAACCTTGTTGGCGAAACCGGGTAGCAATACGATCACGTTCGGCATTCAACACATCTATGTCAAATAACATATTCGAATGAACTAACGACCTGGTAGTATCCTGTGCTATTTTATTCAGCTCGTCAAATTTTATGTTTGTTTTATAATTGCGCACACGGTAAGGGATCTCAGAATTAATGATATAATCCACTCTTGCCTTCTTGCCTTTAGTCGTTACATTGCTTTGAACTTTCGCATGGATATACCCTTTATTCTCAAGTTGACGTTGAATTTGCTGAACCGAAAGGGATGTAAGTGATGGATTATAGATCACGGGAGGATCACCAATTCGGGTAAATGTATTGTGGAAGACGCGCTTTAGCCATTTGGTCGTATCTTTCGGTGCCCAGTTGTAAACACCCAGTTGCATACGGAACAGTCCGAACACCCTGGAATTGGGTGTTTGCCGTAAATAATCTTTCAACTGTTCACGCGTCACATCTGCATTATCGGTTTTAATTCTCACATTGTCCAGTAAATATTCTCCCTCGGGTACATATTTCGTGCTTCTACAGGCTGATAGAAGCAAAATAAAAACCAACAGGAAACTAAAAACACGTATCTTCATCGCAAGTACAAAAAAAGAATTAAAATAATTTGCAAATATAGCTTTTTAAATTTTTCTTTCTTAGCTTTGTGTCAATTTTTTAAACCTTTTGAACCTTTTGTTGTGTGAAGCATACAAAAGTGTTTAAAGATCTTGAAGGATAGTTATTGCAGGACTTCATTCAGAAAATACTCAATTAAAGAAAAACACTCAACTGTACTTCGTACAAGTTGAGGTTTGGGCTTGATGTTTGAGGTTTAGAAGTAAAACACAAATTTCCCATGATATCGAAGAGTAAGATTAAACTGATAAAGAGCCTTGAACAAAAGAAGTTCCGTGATGAGACTGGACTTTTTGTTGCCGAGGGTACCAAACTTGTCCTTGATTTGCTGACAGTTTTTAAGTGTACCATACTGGCTGCCACCCGTAACTGGATGGTGGAGAATAAGAACATCAGTGCTTTAGAAATCATTGAAGTAGATGAAACTGAACTAAACAAAATATCCAACCAAAAGAGCCCGCAAGGAGTGTTTGCAGTTTTTGAGAAACCTCTGTATACCCGGGAAGTTGACGACCTGAATCAAAAGCTGGTACTTGCTTTGGACGATGTGCAGGATCCGGGCAACCTGGGTACGATACTGCGCATTGCAGACTGGTTTGGCATAACTGATGTCTTCTGTTCCGAACATTCGGCCGATGCGTATAACCCCAAGACAGTACAGGCCACTATGGGCGCATTGGCAAGAGTCAGAGTTCATACGGTCAACCTGCCGGCATTTCTTCAATCCTGTGCAGGGAAAATGCCTGTTTACGGTACGTTTATGGATGGGAGTAATATCTATTCAACCACATTATCCCAACACGGCATTATCGTTATGGGAAATGAAGGAAACGGCATCTCTCCCGAAACAGAAAAGCATGTAACCAACCGTTTGCTGATACCCAACTATCCTATGGGTGAAGCTACTTCCGAATCTCTGAACGTTGGAGTGGCAACCGCTCTGGTATGTGCCGAATTCAGAAGAAGAATGCTATAACCGGAATTGTTCTTTTACAGGGATTCTGTTTTATTCTCATTTTTATAATACAGGGAGTTGATAATAACAAACAACTTTGTCAGCTCATCGATGATTGCCTCAATGAATATTCGCTCATCCCGGCTGATTTTATCTGCAGGCAATACACAAAACACCAGTATTTCTAAATTATCCGGGCTATAAATTACCGTTGTGTGCGAATCCAGTTGCCTGTTTTCGACAATCTTTTTATTGCTTATTTGCGGATAAACAGGCTCCTGATGCATTCGTGCTTCAAAATGTTCACTGATGGTTCTTTGAGTACTGCAATTTATGATCCTTATCAGCACCCAGTTCGAAGATACAATGCCAAGAATACGCTGCCCGAAATAAGTCAGGGTCTTCTTTAATTCTGTTTTTGATTTTGGGTAATTATCAATGCTGTTGTAAATCGATTTCATTTCCTGAATCTGAACATTTACTTTCCCGATATACCGATCGGATATATGCAGCCGTTCCTCCACTTTCTTCTTGTCCTGTTTGATCTTGTGAATCTGTTCTTTGTGGTCATTTACTTCCCGTTTGTACAGACTCAGTATTAAGGCACTCACAATGAATAATATCCCGAGGAGAATCCCCTCGATTGTATTTTCTTCAAGTATTAATCTTTTAGTTATATGTAAAGGCCCGCTTATTAAGGTTGGTGTATAGATTATAAATGAAAACAGAATGAGAATGGTGATCAGATATAAAATTTGCAGGAACGAAGGATGCAGGTTTATTTTTTTCATGAATATAATATTTTAGATATGCATGCTGCTCGAATCAATGAATTGCTTCTGTAATCAATTATGAATCAATGTCGTTTGGTAAAAGGTTTTGCTTTATATGTACCCTTTGTGAAACTTAGTGTTTTTGTGCCTTAGTGGCTAATTTTTTCTTGCCACAAAGGCTCTAAGTCACTAAGTTTCATAAAGGAATACACCAAACGACATTGAATTATTAATTATTAATTATTAATTATTAATTTTCTGTATCCTCCATATCCGTATCCTGTGTATTCTGTCTCTTTTTTGCATCCGTTCTTTTTGGTTTGGAATTGCCGAAATTATAACTAACCGACAGGTTAATCATCCGTGCATTGAAATAAGATTCGGATACCTGACTATATCCCGCCCCTGAAGTCGTTGTCCTGTCCTTATTCGAATTCAACAGATCCCGCACGTTAAGGTTTACACTTAGTTTCCGATCCAGGAATGTCTGACGGAGACCTAAGTCTATGGAGTATTTCTCCTGCTTAAGTCCCTGGGAAATAATCTGAGGTGAAGTGTATCGTGCCGTGATTTGTCCTGACAATGTTTTGCTCAACAGGAAGTTTGCCAACATGCTCCCTGTCCATGAGAAGTTGCTCTGTCCCGGAATCGGAGTAGTAGTGGAGGCATCATACGGATTAACGTATCTTGCTGAATCCAGCTTGCTGTAATACACGTTAAATGATGTGGTCAGGTTCAGCATTTTGAATAACCTGTTCTTGGAGATCAGTTCAAGTCCGGTGTTCTGTGAATTCGATACATTTAAAAACGTACTTTCCATGGTGCCCCCATGCAGGAATTGAACATTTTCAATCACATTATCGGTGTAATGGTAATAGGCAGATGCCGAAAGTGTCTGGTCACCCCATGTTTTTAAATAATTGAATTCAACGGACGAAGTATACTCCGGATTTAAATCAGGATTGCCATAACTTATCCTTGTTGAATCGGAATAATTACGGAAGGGATTAATCTGTTGTCCCCGAGGGCGGTTCACCCTTCTGGAATAATTCAATTGAAATTCATTGTCGTTTGGTAAGGCATAGGTCAGATAAACGCTTGGGTAGAGCTCCAGGTACGTCTTAGCCGGAATCGGCTGTATGCCGGTAGAAGTGGTATTGGTGGATTGTTTCCGGAAATACTCACCCCGCAATCCGCCCTGGAAACTCAGGTTGTCTATTTTTGCTCCATACGTCAGATAAGCAGCATGAATCTGTTCGTCGTAATTAAAATTATCGGAATATGATGGGATAGTCACTACATGAAGGTTATCGAATCCGCCTGATGAAGTCGTTATATTGCTTACATCACTTTGCCATCCGGCTTCCAGCTTACTGTCTTCACTTATCTTATTAGTATAGTCCAGTTTAAATTCTCCGGTCTTGTTGTTGCTGGTGGTGTTTTGTGCTATTTCCGACTGGGGGATCAACGAACCGGCATTTTGTTGAACATACGCATTATCACTTCCCCGATTATGCACCGAGTAACTTACATTTGCCATTAGGTTCGAACCTTTATTAAAATTATGCGTATAGTCAAGATTTAAATTGATGCTTGGACGTGTTGAAGTTCCGGTATTATTTTGTGTATAATCCCGCAAAATGGTCGATGGGCTTGTTGCCAGGTTTGTCAGTAAATAGTTAATATCGTTGCTGGTATTTCCACTGCCTGCCAGTCCGAAACCTGAAAGGCCAATGGTATTTCTGGTGTCCATATGATAATCAATTCCGGCTCTGGTGAACAGTCCCGAAAAAGCATTTGTTGTTACATTATTTTGATTTAATGAGGTACTGGTGATACCTGAATTGGTGATACGGTCGGTATAGCCGCCTCCATGGAAATTCATAGCCCGATATCCCAGGTTGATATAGGCATCTATTTTACTGCTCGTATAATTGATACTTGCACCCAATGATTGCCCCAATGTTCCCCCGAAAGGATAAAACAGTCCGGCCGAAACACTCCCATAATACCCTGCTTTATGGTTCTTCTTCATCACCAGGTTAATAATTCCGGCAGAACCTTCCGGGTTGTATTTTGAGGATGGGTTGGTCATGATTTCCACCGACTCTATGCTTTCAGCGGGCATTTGTTCCAACACCTGTGCCCGGTTATCAGCCGTCAGTCCGGATGCTTTTCCATCAATCCACACTTCCACGCTCGAATTGTTCCGAAGTGATATGTTCCCCTGTGTATCGACATCCACCGATGGGATATTTTTCAGGATATCTGTGGCCGAACCTCCTGCTGCCGTAATATTCTGATCGACGCTGAACACCTTTTTATCAATATCCAAACGCATTTGGGGAGCCTGCCCCACTACTTCCACTTCGCCCAGGTTTTTGGTTTTTACCTGTAATGCCAGTGTTCCCACATCCACCGAATCTCCATTGACAATAACCGGTTTATTCAGGGTGGCATATTCTATAAAGGTTACGCGCAGCGTATACGTTCCATTCTCTACCGAAGGTAGCTTAAAGACTCCCAATGAATCGGTCGTTACTCCCGCAGTCAGATTCTTTGACCCCTGTTTAAACAATGCCACATCTACATATTGAAGCGGAGCTTTAGTGTCGGCATCTACAATCTTCCCTTTAATACCCGCAGCAGCAAAAAGCGGCCATGCAAGCGGAATCAGCAATACAATACAAAGAATTTTTTTCATATGAATACAATATAATGTTATACAAATGAACGAATTAAATAAATCATAAAGTAACTGATTAGACTTGTCATAGAACAGAAGGTTTAGCCGAAAAGTTCAATTTACATTCTGTTAGCAAAATTTATTATTTAACACGAATTCTATTCCTGAAAATATAATTTTGTTGAAAATATTTCATTCTGCAACGTCCCGAAGGTCTTTATCCCATTTCCTTCATTTCCACACTGTTTGTTAAGGGTTCGGTTAGGGTTCAGATAGGGTTCGGTTAGGGTTCAGTTAGGGTTCAGTTAAGTCCGGCTATCTTAACCCTCAACCAACCCTCAACCAACCCTTACTACACTAAAATGAAATGGAGAAAGAATATTAGTCTGTAATCTATCAAAGGGAAGAAATAATTCAAAGAAATAATTCTATATATACTCTCGATTAGTTATCAAAATGTCAACACATATCATGCTGTTATACAATATATCACGTTGATTATTGAATAGTATGTTTACCTAAAAAACCGATGAATAAATCCGGATTATTCAGAGTCGTGTTATAATTTCATTAAATTAATTTTACTTTGTCTTATTTTATAAAATTAAAGGTATATTTGCAATCTTTAAAATAAATGTGTCGTAAAAACTGACTACATCATGTAGCACATGATGTAGTCAGACAAACTGGGATTGTGTCCGGAAGGATGAGAATAGGTTATACTAATATTATGAGAAATACAAAATTATCGGATTCGACACTTCTTCGCCAAAAGGCAGAAGAACAGATAAAACTGCATTCATTTGAATTAGATTTAAATCTTTCGGAAATCGATATACTAAAACTTCATCATGAATTTCATGTATTCCAGATAGAATTACAAATGCAGAACGAGGAGTTGGCTTTGCAAAACATCGAGAAAGACGAACGGGCTGCTGAATTAATCATTGCAAACAAGGAACTTAGATTTCAAAATGAAGAAAAGCAAAAACGGGCTGCGGAATTAGTTATTGCCAATAAGGAACTGATATTTCAAAATAGTGAGAAAGAAAACAGGGCTGCCGAACTGGCTATTGCAAACAAAGAACTTGTATATCAGAATGGAGAAAAGGAAAAACGTGCTGCAGAATTAATTATAGCCAATAAAGAACTGATATTTCAAAATAGTGAGAAAGAAAACAGGGCCGCAGAACTGGCTATTGCAAACAAAGAGCTAATATACCAGAATGGAGAAAAGGAAAAACGGGCTGCCGAATTAATTATAGCCAATAAAGAACTGATATTTCAAAATAATGAGAAAGAAGACCGGGCTGCCGAATTACTCATTGCAAACAAAGAACTTATTTTTCAGAATGGAGAAAAGGAAAATCGGGCAGCAGAATTACTTATTGCCAATAAAGAACTCCTATTTCAAAATAATGAGAAAGAAAACCGGGCTGCCGAATTAGTCATTGCTAACGAAGAACTTCTGTTTCAGAACGGTGAAAAGAAAAAACGAGCACAGGAATTGACTAAAAAATCAAATGATCTGGAGCAAATGAACAGTTTCTTTTTAAACAGAGAAATAAAGATGATGAATCTGGTAGATGAGCTTAACAAACTCAAAGAAAAAGAAGGCCATAAATAGCGGTAAAATAGCTGGTTATAATTTATTTAAAAATTAAAGCGTCAAATGGATTCTATTCATTTGACGCTTTAATTTTAAGACATACTTGTTATTATCTGCCTTCGGTTTTTATACCGGCAACATCATCTTCCTCTTTCATATACCTGATGTAGGTTTCCTATCACCGAAGTTATAACTCATGGTCAGTACAACCATGCAAACATAAAAATAAGAGGACGAATTTTAGCTAAAGCCACTACAATTATTGATTTCAGTTTCTCCGGCTAAAACTGGAGTCAATTGATAAGATAAGAATTTTTACTTATGGCAACTATCGATAAAACCAAGTAATGTGAATATAATATAAATAACTACAAAATGAAAGACTTTGATTGCTGCTATTCACTGAAGTAATTATTCAGGGTTTACAACCATAAGCATTATCTGTTATACATTTAAATGTGTAATCATTACATATTTAAATGTATTTTATTCCGGATACTTATAAACCTCATCTGAACCCCCATAAACAAACAGTTCGCATCAATCGTTAGAAACTCATAACTTACAGATTCCGGCACATATTATGCACTGTACTTTATCCGTAAATGGCCGGTAAAAATAATATATACAGTTATGGATTTTGAGAAAATCAAATTAGTAATTTGGGACCTGGATAATACTTTTTGGTCGGGGACTATCAGCGAAGGAAAGGTTCATTCAATTCCTGAAAATATTAAACTACTACTCGCCCTGACTGAATGCGGTATCATCAATTCCATTTGTTCTAAAAACACATTCGAGGTTGGAGCTGAAAAACTGCAGGAACTTGAAGTATTTGATTATTTTGTTTTTCCTTCAATAGACTGGACTTCGAAGGGCCAACGTATCAGTAATATGATAGAAGCTATGTCGTTGCGTGTGGAGAATGTGCTCTTTATTGACGATGAAATCATCAATCAGGAAGAAATAAAATACTATTCGCCGGATATAATGGTAGCCAGTCCGGACATTATTCCCCAATTGAGCATGTATGTTGATACGTTGGAGAAGAAAGATTTGAATCATACCAGGCTCGAACACTATAAGCTTCTGGAGAAAAAGGGACTTGAACAAAAAAAGTTTGATAATAATAAGGATTTCCTTTATTCCAGTAACATAAAGGTAGACATTATAACTGATTGTTACCCTGAATTAGAACGTATTCATGAATTGTTATTGCGATCCAATCAATTGAATTATACCAAGAAAAGAATTTCTAAAGAAGAATTGAAAGAACTGTTTGACAATAAAGAAGCTACATGCGCTTATATTACCGTAAATGATAAATTTGGAGATTATGGAATCATTGGTTTCTATGCCGTATTGAATAAACAGTTGGAACATTTTCTTTTTTCCTGTCGGGCAATAGGCCTGGGGGTTGAACAATATGTGTACTCAAAATTACATTTCCCCTTGCTGGAAGTAGCAGGTGAAGTGGCATCAGGTGTAACCCAAACGGAGGCTCCATTATGGATTAACCGGGATTTATCCCCTGAAAATCAACAAGCGATTCATGAAACTATCGATGATACAACGCAGGATGCAAAATTTCTGATAAAAGGAGCCTGTGATTTCTCTCAAATGATTGCCTATATTAAAAACAATCATCTGTTTAAAACTGATTTTAACTATGTAAGCCAGGAAAAAGGAGGTGTCATTGAAAGTCACAATCATTCCGTATTTCTTGCGGAAGTGAATGACATGACGGAATCAGAAAAGAAAGAAATTCTAACAGATTGTATTTTTATAGATGAAGAAATGTTTAAGGGAAGTATCTATACAAACAGATACGATATCGTCTTTTTAAGTACATTTTCCGAATCGTATGCCGGGATATATAAAAAGAAAAATTCGGATATTCGGGTAACTGTAGGGTCATATTTATATCCAATAACTGATAAAAATAATTGGGAAGGTCTTATAAACGGATCTATTTATACTGGAAGGAACAGGTTTACCGAAGAGTATTTAACCCGGTTTGCCGAAAAGTATGAATTTATTGGAAAAACTACCCCTGCAGATTATCAGGAACGTATAAATAAGATAGTAACCAATTTAGATCCCAAAACGAAATTATGTTTGATTCTAGGTGTGGAATTCCCCTTTAAAAAGAATACGGACCCTTTCTACAAAGAGCGTCATATTTCACATAAACAGCTGAATAATGCAATTCGGGAAATGGTACGTGAAAATCCAAGATTGTTAGTGTTTGACCTGAATGAAACCGTTAAACATCAGTTTGATTTTACACATAACCTGAATGAATTCACTCCAAGGGTAAATTACGACCTGTCACAAAAAATGATAACTATCATCAATGAATCAGAATCCCTGAAAATAGAGAATTACTCCAGGATGTTTGCATTTTTCGACACCATGTTAAATGCTGTCAGGCGAATCATTACACAGTCCATTCCACAGGATAACTTCGTATATAAAAATCTGAGGAACATGTATTTCAGGTTGGGCCGATCGGGTAACTGAGAATATCTAATTGTTCTGTCATCAATCAATACCCGAACAACATTCTTCATTTTCATACGTAAAAACCCGGGTGTATTCATTCATAAAAAAAGCGTCAACGGGAATATATCCAATTGACGCTTTTTATATATATTTTATTATTCTCCACCTTCCATATTCATATCGGCAGCACCATCTTTCTTTTTCATATCACCTGGTTTAGCTTTCATATTCCCGAAGTTATAACTCAGGGTCACGCCAACCATGCGACCATGAAAATAAGAGGAAGTATTTTGGGTGAATCCACTTCCTGAAGTAGTTGAATTATCACGATCGGAATTTAAGAGATCACGGACGTTTAGACTGACACTGAGTTTACGGTCCATAAATGTCTGACGGATTCCTAAATCGAGTGAGTATTTGGCGTTTTCCTTGCCCTGTGCAATAAGTTGTGCCGATTCATACTCCCCGGTAATTTGTCCTGATAAAGTCTTGCTCAGCATAAAGTTGGCCAGGATATTTCCACTCCATGAAAAACTGCTTTGTCCGGGGATAGAAGTTACCACATTGCTGATATAGGGATTTGAATAGGTGGCCGAATCAAGCTTGCTGTAATACACATTCAGGGTGGAAGTCAGGCTTAGAATCTTGAACAGGCGATTCTTAGCAATCAGTTCCAGACCTGTATTCTGTGATTTGGCAATGTTCAGGTACGAGTTTTCCATAATATTGTTGTTCACATACCTCACACCTTCAATCACATTATTCGTGTTGTGGTAATACGCTGATGCCGAAAGGGTATTTGCGTCCCAGCTCTTGATATAGTTCAACTCAAGCGATGAGGAATACTGTGGCAACAAGTACGGATTTCCATAGGATATATTGATCGGGTCGGAGTAATTCTTATAGGGATTAATCTGACGGCCACGCGGACGGTTGACGCGGTTACTGTAATTAAACTGCAGTTCGTCCTTGTTAGGCAAGGTATACGACAAATAAAAACTTGGGAAAACATGGAATATCGGATCAGCAGTAATGGGCTGTACCGACTTAGTAATTCCATCAATTGCCATGGTGGTATCGGCAAATTGTTTGGTATAGTATTCGGCACGTAATCCCAGTTGGAAGGTCAGGTTTTTATACCGGCTCCCATACGTCAAATAAGCTGAATTGATCTGTTCGTTGTAATTAAAGCTATCGAAATACGTAGGCAGGTTAACCTGAGTAGTATTGTCCAAACCGGTTGACGTACTTAACCTGGTTTCAAGGGTACTTTGCAATCCTGCTTCCAGCTTGCTGTTTTCGGTCAGTTTGTTGGTATAATCAATCTTCAGTTCCATTTCATTGTTCTTATCATCCGTTACCTGATTGATATTGGACCTGACGATCGTATCAGTCTGTACATACTCGCTGTTTCCTGTACGGTTGTGGTTGGAATACGACAAATTGGCCATCAGGTTGCTCCCTTTCTTATCGAAGTCATGGCGGTAATCCAGGTTCATATTCAGACTGGGGCGGGTACCCTTGCTTGTATTCTCCTGTGTGAAAACACTCCTGCTGTTCGTAACAACATTGGTAGTTGTATTTGTAATGGCACTGCTTTGGTTTCCACTGCCTGCCATACCGAATCCGGAGAGGCTCAGCGTATTTTTGGCATTCAAATGATAGTCAACCCCTGCACGGACAAAAAGTCCGCCAAAAGACATTGAGTTAACGTTGTTCTGATTGAGCACCGAGGTGTTTTTATTCTGCACCAGGCTATCAGCAGGAGCAAAATTAGTACGATTGGTTTTGCTACCGCCCTGAAAGGACATGGCACGGTAACCCAGGTTAGCATAAGCATCCACTTTGTTGCTGCTGTAATTCAGGCTCGCGCCTAAATTCTGACCCACTTTACCACCATCCGGATACATAATACCCGCCGAAACACTTCCAAAATAGCCGGCTTTATGTTTTTGCTTCATGACGATATTGATAATTCCGGCTGAACCTTCGGGATTAAACTTGGCTGAAGGGTTGGTCATTACTTCTATGGATTCGATGCTTTCGGCAGGCATTTGCTGCAATACCTGGGCACGGTTATCGACAGTAAGACCTGAAGCTTTCCCGTTAATCCATACTTCCACATTACCATCCTTGCGAAGGGAAACATTTCCCTGGTTATCTACGGTGACAGAAGGGATGTTTTTAAGAACATCTGAAGCAGACCCACCGGCAGCAGAGATATTCTGGTCAACACTAAACACCTTTTTGTCTATATCAAAATGCATTTGGGATCCTTGTCCCAGTACTTCCACTTCCTTTAGATTCCTGGTGTCTGCATCCATCTTAATCGTACCGAGATTGACAGTCTGTTCGGTTACGTCCACAACCTGATTGATGGTTGTGAAACCCACATAACTGAACCGCACATTGTATTTACCCTTTTCAATGGTTGGGAAAACAAATGCCCCGTTTGTATCGGTTGATACAAATGTTACGGGTTTGGTAGAACCTTGTTTAAATAATGTTACATTCACAAAATCGAGAGGAGATTGATCGGCGGCATCAACAATTGAACCTTTAATACTTACCGCAGCGAAAAGGGGGAATGTAAGAGTAACTAAGAGAAAAAACGAAAAAATCTTTTTCATACGAATAAAACTAAACAATGAATAAAACTAAACTAATCAACTAATTTTTTATACTATTGAAAAATTAAAACCATCTTTATTCAGTTAAACCCGATGGGATCAAATGAACACAACTCCTTATAAACAAACAAATTGAGTTTGTAAGGATATCTGCCAATACGATAAAAGGATTGAAAATTACGGGCAAACAAAAAGCTTAGACTATCAAACGGGAATAGAGTTTAATCTATTGTTAAAACTAACCGTTAAATAATCTAAACTTGTTTATCCTTCCTGATCGGTGAAACCGGGATTAGAAATTAGGGAGGATATATTTTTCACGGGATGCAAATATCTTATCCACACGGTTTACTTCCAGAAATGTAGTTCCAAATCCTTCGCCGAAGCTACCACTCAGGTAACATACATAATCATCATTTTGAAGCAAGCCCTTCTTAATCAGTTCATGAAGCCCTGCAATAAAATATTGTTGTGTATTGCCCTTATCGGATTGAAACATAGGGAAAACACCGTACGACAATGCCAATTCACGTGTTGAACGTTCGTGGTAACAAATTGCCAATATTGGGTTTGTGCCTCTGTAAGCCGACAAGTGACGGGCAGTACGGCCACTATACGTGTCAGTGATAATTGCTTTAGTACCAATTTTTGTACTGGCTTCAACGGCAGCATTTGCTAAGAATGAAGTAATATCATCGGTACTGATTTTAACAGGAATATCATTCTCAGAGAGTTTGGTCTTCTCTGCTTCTTCAGCCACTTTAGCCATTGTACGAACCGCTTCAATCGGATATTTACCATAAGCAGTTTCACCACTGAGCATCAAAGCATCGGTACGGTAATAAATTGCATTGGCAATATCGGTGATTTCAGCACGGGTAGGACGTGGATTCTTAATCATGGTGTGCAGCATTTGTGTTGCAACAATAACGGGTTTGCGTGCAACCACACATTTGCGGATCAACCGGCGTTGTATACCAGGTATTTTTTCCTGTGCCACTTCAATACCCAGGTCACCGCGGGCAATCATAACTCCGTAAGTATATTGAAGGATTTCGTCGATATTATCAACTCCTTCCTGATTTTCAATCTTGGAAATTATCTTGATAGGACTGTTATGGGCATCAAGTATATTTTGAATGTCCAATAAATCATGCTTGTTCCGTACAAAAGAATGAGCAATAAAATCAAGGTCGTTATCAATGGCAAAAAGAATATTGGTTCTGTCTTTTTCTGTCAGGGAAGGAAGATTGATTCTCACGCCCGGTACATTTACACTTTTGCGGCTACCCAGCACACCATCATTCAGCACTTTGCAATATAAATATTCATCATCTTTCGATTCAACCTTCAAATCAATTTCACCATCATCGAACAGGATATCATCATCGACTTTCAAATCACGTACAAAGAACGGGTAATTCACCGCAATGCACTCACGTGTTGAGATAAGATCAGGATTACCAATCACTTTTACAATATCACCTGTAAAAAGATTAATTTCATCATCCTTGGCAATTGTGGTACGTACTTCCGGACCCTTTGTATCCATCAGGATAGCAATCTGATTACTGACAGCCCGGACATTGGTAATAATTTTAGTAAAACCTTCAGCTCCGAGGTGAGCCGAGTTCATGCGAACTACATTCATTCCTTCATCAAACATAGCTTGAAGAAATTCTACATCACAACGTTTATCACTAATAGTTGCTACAATTTTGGTTGATTTGGACATAAAAAATATATTTATTATTAATTCACTACAATTAAAAGAACCGCAGTTGATATGGAAAGAAAACGTATTATAAAAAGAAAAGTTTATCAGAACCTGATAATAGCTTCAACGGCCAACCTGTATGAATCTAATCCAAAACCGACAATGCAGCCTTTACATACTTCCGACAGGAACGAATGGTGACGATACTCCTCACGTTGAAAGACATTCGAAATATGGACTTCAACCACCGGAGTTGTAATGGAACGAATGGAATCTGCTATGGCAATGGAAGTGTGTGTATAAGCACCCCCGTTAAGGATAATACCATCGTAGGTAAATCCTGTTTCCTGAAGTTTGTCAATGATGACACCTTCCGTATTCGATTGAAAATAATCGAGGCTGATATCCGGAAATACTTTCTTTAATTCCTGAAAATAGGCATCAAAAGATTGATTCCCGTAAACCGTGGGCTCACGCTTCCCCAACAAGTTCAGGTTAGGTCCGTTGATAATCTGTATGCGCTTCATAACGGTATATTTTTTGTTTTTATTATATTACGTATCGTGATATAAAGGATATATACTGAAGGCAAAAGACAAACCCCGTTAGCCAGTATCATTGGAAAATTCGGGATCAGGATTCCATATAAAAACCAAAAGAAAATACCCAGGGTCATCGTTACATACATCCCTAACGAAATACTTTCGGTATTACCGGTTTTTATTACTTTTAAAGCTTGCGGGAACTGGGCAACAGCAGTACAAAAACCAGCTATGTATCCAATAAGAACAATATCAAATGTCATAAATGCAATTTTCTGCAAAAGTAACAAAAAAATACGACCTGCACAAAAAGGTGTCGTTTGTGCGAATTAAATCTAACTGATTGGATTTTAAAATAAACGGTTTTCTAATGAATAGTTTCTCTACACAAAAAAATAATGTACTTTTACAAGTCAATTTTTAGACCCATGCACACTGTACCTACACTTTTTCAACGCTTTAAACCGGGCATACCAAAAAAGTATCTGCTTGCGGTAGCTGCAATATTCTGGACATTTGCCGGTGGCATGTTGTTAATAAGGGGTTTTTCTATTCTAAAATTCAATTTCAGGGTAAGAGTGTTTGAAGAAGCGGGTAGCATTCTTACCGGAATAATATTCTATATAGTTCTTTTTTCAAAAATTTCGCTGAAACATATAAACCGCATTCAGAACATTCAGATCGAAAAGCCATGTATCTTTTCTTTCTTTAACGTGCGCAGCTACATCCTGATGACGATCATGATTACAGCCGGGATTACACTGAGACTATCAGGAATAGTTCCTGTCGATTATTTAGCCCTGTTTTATATTGCCATGGGAATTCCATTACTACTATCAGCTCTCCGTTTCTATTATTATACATTGAGGGGGATTCGTAAACAATGAGTTTATCCTGTTTAGATAGTTTAATAAACGAGTACAATTTCAACATATGAATACGTTAAAGCGTTGAACTTTTGAACAAACGAATGTAGCTTTTGCGGCTTAATGTCCAACCCGGGAATACCCGAAGTGCTTTTTCATTAAAAGAAGAATGAATATGGATACCCTCTTTACCAAACTGAATTACAAGCAAGGTTTTTCTGTTTATGCACTGAATCCACCGGAAATATTCAGAAACCTGCTTACTTCATTCCCTGTAGAAAATGAAGTCCTTTATGAAATAAGAAAAGACCTGCCTATTAATTTCGTAATTATTTTTGTTACGCAACGGACTGAACTTGAAAATCTGACACAACGGGTTGCTCTTAAACTGGAAGGAGATGCCATCTTCTGGCTGGCATATCCGAAAGGGACATCGAAAAAATACACCTGTGACTTTAACCGTGACACCAGTTGGGGATTAATGGCACCATTCAACATGATGCCGGTCAGGCAAATATCCATTGATGAGGATTGGAGTGCAATCCGATTTCGAAAAACAGAATACATAAAGAGTGAAAAAAGAAAAGTTGTCAGGGATTAGGAACTGACCCAATACACATTTCTATGAATGTTAACCGGCCTGATGGATTATTTATGCTTCATCAGTACAATACAACATTTAAACGGGAATACAGAAAAAGAATATCAGCTATCTTTGCCAATACGAATTTTAAAGCAATTAAATTATGTCAAGATACATCGAAAAGAAAAAAGAAGATATCGGTTTGTCGCCTTACGCATTGGTTTTCAGGGGCCAAAAGAAAACAGACAAAATTGTATTGCGGGCAATGGATTTCAATCTGGAAGATGTAACTGAGTTAGAAGTAAAATCAACTGATGATCTGGTTGCACTTAAAAAGTCAAAGAAATTATCATGGTTAAATATAGATGGACTTGATGATGTAGATCTGATGGAAAATCTGGCCAAGGTGTTTAAGATAGATCACAATATTCTGTCAGATGTTATGAATCCATCATCAAGGCCTAAGATGCAGGAGTTCGAGAATGGTATCTTTGTTACCATTAAGATGTTGCAATATGATGATAAAGAAGATAATCTGACTGTGGAAAACCTGTCAATCATCATCGCCGATAATACGCTTATTTCATTTCAGGAAAAATCAGGGTTGGTATTTGAGCCTATTCGTCAACGTATTCTGAAACACAAAAACAAAATACGGACATCAGGTTCCGATTATCTGGCATTTGCGTTGTTGGATGTAGTGGTGGACAATTACATTTATGTCATTGGAATTCTGGGTGAAAAGATTGAAAACCTTGAAGAAGATATGACCAACGAACCCCGGAAAGAATTACTGGACGATATCAATATCTTTAAGAGGGAATTGAATTTCCTGCGGAAGAATACTAAACCTGCCAAAGAAATGATTCTGAATCTTGTCAAAATGGAATCGGAATTTATACACGACGAAAACCACATACATTTCAGAGAGCTTCAGGACAATATCAATGAAGCCTCCGAACTCACCGACAGTTATCGTGAAATCCTCTATGACCAGTTGAACATCTATCATTCATCCATGAGTACCAAATTAAATGAGATAATGCGTGTACTGACCATTATTTCTGTTATTTTTATCCCCATCACTTTTATTGTTGGGGTATACGGTACCAATTTCGAAAATGTTCCGGAATTGCATTGGCACCACGGGTATTTTATTATGTGGGCTGTTATGGTGTTAACCACATTAGGAATGCTGTGGTTTTTTAAACGTAAGAAATGGTTCTGAATCAGGAATCAGGAATCAGGAATGAGGATTGAGGAATGTAAAAAGAGATATTAATTTAAAATCTGAACGATTTGTCGGATAAACTGTTATAAAAAACAAATAAGCTTATATTCATGGGAGAAATAATCAAAAAGAATACCAAAAAAAACAGTGTTGAAAATCAAATACTTGTTATTTTTGGAGCAAATGGTGATTTGGCGAAACGGAAATTATTGCCTGCCATTTTTCAATTATATCTTGATAATTTATTACCCGAACATTTTGCAGTAATCGGTGCAGGCAGTCAGGAAAAGAGCGAGGAGCAAAACCGGTTGGATGTAGCTAAATCAATGCTCGAGTTTGCTAAAGAAGGAGCAGAAGGAGACCCTGACAGATTACAAAGTTTTCTTGAACATCTGTATTACAAAAAGGTAAATAATCAATCGGAAGAGGATTTTGGTCTTTTAAAAGAATACATTGATCATCTTTCTGCGACATTGGATATTCCTAAAAAAATAATCTATTATTTCTCCATACCCCCTTTCCTGTATGAAGTGGTGGCGGCACATTTAATAAAATACGGATTGAACACAGAAGCAGATGGTTGGAAACGAATCATCGTTGAAAAGCCATTCGGGTACAGTTATGATTCTGCTGTTGAACTGGATCAAAAACTACGGAGTGGTTTCAATGAAGATCAGATATACCGCATTGACCATTATCTGGGGAAAGAGACAGTACAAAACATTATGGTTACCCGCTTTTCAAATGGTTTTTTTGAACCTATATGGAACAGGAAGTACGTGGACAGGGTTGAAATAACAGCTTCTGAGAAGATTGGTGTTGGTAGTCGTGGAGGTTATTATGATACTTCCGGTACTATCCGCGACATGATACAAAACCATCTGTTGCAGGTATTGGCAATTGTTGCCATGGAACCACCTTCTATCTTTGATTCGGAATCCATTCGTAATGAAAGTGTCAAAGTACTGCAATCTCTTCGTCCCATTAAACCCTCAGAGGTTGCTGAAAATGTTGTTCGTGGCCAATACATAGAAACCTTGGTGGATGATGTTATCCAAAAAGGGTATCGTCAGGAAAAAGATGTTGCACCTAACTCACGAACTGAAACTTTCGTTGCCATGAAGGTATTTGTTGACAATTGGCGCTGGGGGGATATTCCATTTTATATCCGCACCGGCAAATGTCTGCCTGAAAGGGTGACCGAAGTGGTTATACACCTTAAACCGGCACCTCATCAGTTGTTCAAGCAACGGTGTATGGCCCAGTCAACGAATATGATTATCCTGCGCATAAGCCCCGATGCCGGCGTAGCTGTTGATTTTGGGATGAAGATACCCGGGGCAGGATATAAAGTACAAAATGTAAATATGGCATTTCATTATTCCGATCTGGCCGATCATAAAATATCGGAAGCGTATGAACGTTTACTATTGGATTGCATGATCGGTGACTCTACGCTGTATGCACGTGCCGATGGTGTAAAGGCAAGCTGGAAATTTGTAGACCCCATTTTGAATGAATGGAAGCACAATCCGGATATCCCGCTTTATTTTTATGAAGCCAATACCTGGGGTCCGAAAGAGGCCAATGCGCTTTTCGGGAATAAAGAATTGAAATGGCGTGCACCTTTTAAGAAATTTAAGACTGAATAATACTATCAATCATTGTTTTTCAATAATCAACAATAACTTTTCCAACGTTTTAAACACACTTAACATGAATCCGAATCTTCATATTTACAATAGCCCCGAAGATACTGCCCGTGCAGTGGCTGAATTGATTCTGGCAAAAGCTAAAGGGAAAGTCAAACAATCGCTTCCCCTGAATATCGCGTTATCTGGTGGGAACACCCCAAAATTGCTGTTTAATTTATTGGCAAAAGAGTACACTGAATCAATTCCCTGGCATTTTATACGCCTCTTTTGGGTGGATGAACGCTGTGTACCTCCGACCCATAAGGAAAGTAATTATGGAATGACTTATGAGAACTTATTGAAAAACGTTCCTATCCACGATGCCAATATCTTTCCGATACAAGGTGAAATCGACCCTGAAAAAGAGGCAAAGCGGTATCAGGCTATGCTAAAGACACAATTACCTTCAAGCAATGGCATCCCAAAATTTGATATAATACTTTTGGGTATGGGCGATGATGGGCATACTGCTTCTATATTTCCAAATAATTTAGGTTTGCTCCATTCCGATCAGTTAGTTGCTGTTTCCGTACATCCTGTTTCCAATCAAAAGAGGATTACACTCACCGGTCAATTAATTGTTCAGGCTGATGATGTTGTTTTTCTAATTACAGGTGCATCTAAGGCACTCGTACTGAAACAAATTATACATCATGAACCGAATTTTGAAAACTATCCGGCTTCGTATATGCATGCTCATGCTGTCCCTGCCCATTTCTACCTCGACAAAGCTGCGGCTGAAAAACTTTAAACTGCTTTTCATTTCGGGATTTTCATTCCTGAAAATTATTCCTTAATTTTGAGGCTTTAATTCAAAGTCCTCTAAATAGTTTATTCCAAAAAATTAAAACTAATAACATCTTCATGAAAGCAATCAATTTTAGCTATTTACCTGTATTTATGCTTTTGTTTTCCACTTCCTGTTTTGCTCAAAAAACAGATAAATCACTCCCTGAACAATCATTCTTTACTAAAATGGATGCGTCAAACTGGGCATATGTGCTGAAAGATAAAACGATTGCTCCAACTGATGTTTTCAAAATGGAGGATGGCCTTTTACAGATAACCGGTATTTCAAGCGGGTATTTACGCACGAAGAAAAGCTATTCAGATTTTGAACTTATAACTGAATGGCGTTGGACAAAAACACTTGGAAACAGTGGAGTACTGGTACATATACAACAGAAGGATACCGTATGGCCCCAATGTTACCAGGTACAACAAAAAGCCTCTGATGCAGGGGATATAATTTGCATGAATGGGTTATGGGCTAAAGAATGTACTGACTCTGTGAAGTTTACTGTAAAAAAGCTTCAACCATCAAACGAAAAGCCACTGGGTGAATGGAATCTGATAAAAGTAATCAGTAAGGATAAGACATTGAAGGTGTTTGTGAATGGTGTTTTACAGAACAGCATTACAGGGCTTACCGTTTCCAGCGGGTTTATTGGATTTCAGAATGAAGGAAAACCTCTTGAATTCAGGAATCTTTCAATAAAGAATTTAAAATAAGATAATAATGATAAAAGGAGCTATTTTTGATTTCAACGGAACCTTGTTTTGGGATACTGCTTTTCACGACCTTGCTTTCGATATTTTTCTTGAGAAACATAATATACAACTTACCGGTGAGGAGAAGCGCATAAAAATTCATGGACAGACAAATCCTGATATTATGCGTAGTATTTTTGGAGTTCAGTTGACCGAAAAAGAAATCAATGATTATTCACAGGACAAGGAACTAATTTACCGCCAGCTTTGTATAAACGATTTGAAGTTTGCTCCGGGTGCTGAAGATTTGTTCGATTTCTTAAAAGCTAATAATATTCCATTCACAATTGCTTCTTCATCAGGCATTGAAAATATCAGCTTTTATTTTGCCAATATGGGGTTGAATCGCTGGTTTAGTTTAGACAAAGTAGTTTATAATAATGAGACCTTTCGTGGAAAGCCCTATCCTGATGGCTTTCTGGCTGCTGCAAAGAAACTGCATATTCGCCCAGAAGAATGCGCTATTTTTGAAGATTCGGTAGCCGGTATTGAAGCTGCAGAAAATGCAGGAGCAGGCAAAATTTATATTGTCAATTCATATGGCGAGAATTACAGCCGCTTTTCCTTCGATATCATTACTGATTTTGGCAGTGTTGACAGAAAGTTGTTTGTTTAGAATTTCAGGGATACTGTTGCCCTGAAAGATCGCCCCGGCATAGGAAACCACTTTACTATCTCATAATTCGTATCCAGTAAATTAAGCACTTCCAGGTTCAAATGGATTAATCCTGTCTTGCATTGAAAGTTCCTGCTAACCGATAGGCTATGGTCATAATAAGCCGGCAAGCGGTTTTCGATATAGTTTTGATTCACTGCATACCGGTGACCTGACCATAACAGAGAATAAGATATATTGATCCAGGGTGTAACAATCCCGGCTTTCCCCGAACCCGATACACGGGGTGTATATGGAAGCTGGTTGTTATAATTCCCGTCGTTAAGGCTGGTCACATTCAATGCCCGTTGGTAGGTATAATTTGAACCCAGTAAAATACCCACATTCTTCCACGGCTGCAGGGTTGTTTCGGCAGTCATGTCCAGTCCATCAATCACCACTTTCCCATAATTCAAAATGGTCCACGAAAAAGTATCTTTATTGGGGTAAGCCACTATTTTATCCGTTACACCGTTATGGTAAACATCGAGTGTCAGGCTTAGCAAGGGCAACCAGTTGTTTATGGAGAAATTGTATGTCAGCCCGAGATTAACCTGGTTGGTTTTTTCGGGCTTTAAATCTTTGTTGCCCACATTTGCATAGTACAGGTCATTGAATGAAGGCAAACGGAATATATTTTTGTAAAATATGCGTATTCTTAAGTCCGTCCCTTCAAATGGCTTGACAGATATGCTCACATAAGGCGATAGTTTGTGATAATCCGAAGCTGCATTGCCATTTTTTACTTTTTCATATACCTCTGTTGATAACATACTCGCTGTAGCCAATACCTGATTGGTAACATATTTAGCTGCCACTGCCGAAAGCCATGATAGCCTTGTAGGGAATGCAAAATCCGAAGCGTCAGAAGTAAGTGTAGTCCATGCACCATCGGTTGTTGCTGAAAAAGACAGATTGTCCAAAGCTCTGTATAGGACTGATGCCGATCCGTAGTATTCCGTTTGCCTGTATGTGTTTTCCCGCTTTCCTTCCGTCCCCAGGTAAGCTGGGTCTAAATAATGCGTGTAACCGCTATTCAATTTGGCATTGGACTGGAATACCCAGAACCTTGAAAATTCTTTTTCATAATGTGCTTGTGTAAAAAATGTGTTATCCCAGATACGCTGTTTTGAGGAACTCTCGTTGTTGTACAGGATGGTAGGTCCGGGCAATCCCCGCTCCGACTGATAAAAATAGCCTTTGATATATCCGTTTTCTTTTTCTGTAAAGTTGCCATACAAAGCTCCCTCAATCCGCAAATTCCGCACATCGGTATTCTGCCTGGTCTCCTTTGATGTAGAATCTTTTGCCGACTGCCCGTAATGCAACGTATACGGATATTTACCATCTGCCGATAACCATTCACCACTGACTGTTGCCGAAACTTTCCGGCTTAGTTTTCCGGCCAACCAGATAGTTGGATTTACCATTCCAAACGAGCCTGCTTTCATGGATACTTTTCCGTTTATCCGTTTATCTTTTTCAAATACAGGAGATAAGGTGTGGATGTTCAATACCGAGGCAGAAGCAAAAAGCCTTGCCGGCTGAAAGATATTATCGCTTTGCCCGCTGTTGAGAGAAATCATGTCCACATTATCAAGTGAAAACCTCCCAAGGTCTATTTGTCCGGTCTGGTTATCGGTAAGTGTTATGCCGTCATAGCTCACAGCAGTATGATTACCCCCGAGGCTACGCACCGAAATAGTCTTCAACCCTCCTATTCCGCCATAGTCTTTCACGGATACCCCTGAAAAATACTTTACTGCATCCGACACCTGCAGCACATTGAGCCCTTCGATGCTTTTTGAGGTCAGTATCTGGAGAGGAGCAGTAGATCGGACTTCAGAGCTGATGTGCTTTTCTGTTACTGTTACTTCCTGAATAGTATGGGACTTGATGGTGTCAGTGTGCTGAATGTTTTGGGCAGGCAACATACATGGAAACAACAACCAAATGAATGGGTGTATGTAGTATGATATCACATGTTGGAACTTAAAAAAAGGCATACAATCTATTTGTATAATAATTTACCCAAATAGCTTGCAAGAAAAGATAAATCAACAAAGCAACCCAATGCAGTATTGGTTCTTAGCTCTATCCTCGAAAGCATTAAAACAGGAATTACATGGCAGGTCTTCTGACTTACTCCTTTTTCTGAACGCCTTCCCGTCTGCATGAAGACAAACAGTGGCTTAAGAATTGTTCAAAATAGCTAAGAGTTTACAGCAGCGGGACTGTTGCCGAATTTCACGACATTCCCTTTTAATCGCTTTCCGCGCAAAACGAAAGAGCAAACCAATGTGTTGCAAAGATAGGGTAAAATATGTTGATTTGAAAATAACATATCCGAACGAAATGCAATAGGTTAGCAATAGTATCTGGTATAGCGAAGGTTCGGAGAGTTCTTTAAACGAGCCTGACGATAGTGATAAGCTGATTGGTTGCCGGATTGATTTGTTGACCGGATCATTGATGTATTTTATTGACTATGTATCAGTTAGTCGTAACCATTTCCACTAACATGTTTACTGTGTATTTTATCATCTTTTCTAAAAATTAAAGACAAACAATTAAATGTCGCATTTTCTGCTTTTTAAATTTTTGGTATTGTTTACCTGGTTTGAAATGCCGGCATTTTAGGTAAATGGTAAATAAATAGTATATCAATCAGGTCAGTTTTACATTTGTTATAGACCTACTTTTCCATAAAATGAAGGTAGGACGTTAATGAAACGGATATAAAACGATCCTTTATAATACCGTTTTATATCCGTTTTATATCCGTTTCACTACCGTTTTATATCTGTTTTACGATAAAGCAAGTCTAAATACGATATTAAAGGGATGTAAAAGGAAAAACCAATACCTTGGAGGTATTTCTGGAAAGCAGGTAGTTATCTTAAATACTGACATTTAACAGCATTTTGCGAAATCAAGTATACTTCCAACATACAATATGTTAAAGATAGATTCTGATAAATGGAATGTGTAGCTTGGTTGGTTGAAAACAAGGGGAATAGATCGATAGTAAATTGAACTGCAATGGGAAGATTTACTCTTTAAAAATTTACTGTTTAAGAAAGACAAAAGGATTGGCCAAAATACGACATAACATTTTGATTCTGACTTAGTATGTTTTCAATTTGATTTTTCGTATCTTTGTACCCCTAAAATCATTTCAAATAAAGTCTTTATGGGTAGTTTAGGTAAATGGATTGGCGGAGGCCTGGGTTGGGCGTTTGGCGGACCAATAGGTGCATTAATCGGCTTTACACTGGGATCTATGTTCGATGGAACACAAATCTCAAGTGTTACAACTTCAATGAGTTCAAACCGCACAACAGAAGGTGATTTCAAGATGAGCCTCCTGGTGCTTATGGCTTGTATCATGAAAGCGGATGGGCATGTGGATAAATCGGAACTGGTAGTGGTAAAACGCTTTTTGGTAACCAATTTTGGTGAACAGGGAGCACTGGAAGCCCTGCAAATCCTCAAGAACCTGTTGGAGCAGGATATCAACGAAGATGATGTAGCCATGCAGATAAGCCAGAACCTGAATTATTCCTCCAAGCTGGAATTGCTTCATTTGCTGTTTAACATCGCGTATGCCGATGGGGAAGTTGTTGCTTCCGAAATGGCAACGATCCAACGGATAGCCAACATATTCAGGATTGACCGGTTAGATTTTGAATCGGTGAAGGCACCGTATCTGAAACATATTGACCGGGACTGGGCATATAAATCGCTCGAAATTGAACCGACGGCTACCAACGAAGAGATTAAAAAGGCTTATCGGAATATGGCAAAAAAATACCACCCGGACAAAGTGAATGATTTGGGAGAAGATGTAAAAAAATCGGCTACAGAGAAGTTCCGTTCAGTCAATGAAGCCTATGAGAGTTTGAAAAAACAACGGGGAATAGCTTAAAGAAGGAGTAAGAGGTAAGGAGTAAGTAATTCTATTAAGTAGTTTTTCTCCATCCCCAATTCTTATCTCATAAATACTACCTCTTTTTACCCATTAATAATAATTCTGCATACATTTAGATTATGGAAAACAAACTGCACATATATAACACACTAAGTCGAAAGAAAGAATTATTTGTACCGATTCATTCACCCAATGTAGGCATGTATGTCTGCGGTCCGACAGTATACGGGGATGCACATTTAGGTCATGCCCGTCCGGCTATTACTTTCGACATTCTGTTTCGTTACCTGCTACATCTGGGATATAAAGTACGTTATGTCAGGAATATTACCGACGTTGGTCATCTTGAAAATGATGCAGACAGCGGCGAGGATAAAATTGCCAAGAAGGCACGACTGGATGAACTGGAACCGATGGAAGTGGTGCAGTACTACACCAACCGTTACCACAAAGCCATGGAAGCATTGAATGTATTGCCTCCAAGCATTGAGCCCCATGCTTCCGGCCATATCATGGAACAAATCGACTTTGTGCAAAAGATTCTGGATGCAGGTTATGCATATGTTAGTGAAGGATCCGTTTACTTTGACGTAGAAAAATATAACAAAAAATACAATTACGGTAAACTTTCAGGCCGTAATATTGATGACATGCTTGAATCCACCCGTGAGTTGGATGGTCAAAGCGAAAAACGCCGCAGTGTGGATTTTGCCTTGTGGAAAAAAGCTTCCCCGGAACATATCATGCGTTGGAAAGCTCCATGGAGTGTTGGATTTCCGGGCTGGCATATGGAATGCTCGGCCATGGGAACCAAGTACCTGGGTGAACAGTTTGATATCCACGGTGGTGGAATGGACTTAATGTTCCCGCACCACGAATGCGAAATAGCCCAATCGACTGCTGCACTCGGGAAAGAAACAGTAAAGTACTGGATGCATAACAACATGATTACCATCAACGGTCAGAAGATGGGAAAATCACTGGGTAACTTCATTAACCTGGAAGAATTCTTTACCGGGAGTCATGCGTTGCTTACACAGGCATTCAGTCCGATGACCGTACGGTTCTTTATCCTGCAGGCTCATTACCGAAGCACTGTGGATTTCAGTAATGAAGCATTACAGGCTTCTGAAAAAGGACTGAGCCGGTTGATGGACGGATATGCACGGTTGCAAAAACTGACTGCTTCGCCAGCATCCACAGTTGAAACAGTTGGTCTACGGGATAAGTGTGAAGAAGCCATGCTCGACGATTTGAATACACCAATCGTGATATCCTATCTATTTGATGCCCTGAAAGCCATTAACCTGGTTTCGGATGGGAAAGAAACTGTATCTGAAACCGATTTAACGGAACTGAAAGAGGTATTCCACCTTTTTGTGGAAGATATTCTGGGGCTCCTTGCCGAAAACGAAGCTGCTACCGGAAACGAAGCCTACAAAAAGGCAATTGATTTGTTACTTACCATGCGCATGGATGCCAAAAAGAATAAAGACTGGGCTACAAGCGACAAGATACGCAATGAACTGACGGCACTGGGCTTTGAAATTAAGGATACGAAAGATGGGTTTGAGTGGAAGATTTAAGAAGTTTGAAGAGTTTGAAGGGTTTGAGGTTTAAGAGTTCCGTGTTCAGCGTTCCGTGTTCCGCGTTGGGGTGAGGAGTTTTCTGCAACATGAATAACTTATGTAGGAGAACAACCTGACATCGTCGAAGACATGTCAGCGTTAATAAAGGGTTTGAAGATTTTGAAGGTAAAAAATAATTATAATTGAAATAAATTTAAATTTCAACTGTCAAGATTTAATATATTGTTAGTTTAAACATTTTCACTCTGATTTAAACTTACTTACATGAAAAATCATGGAGAAATAATTCTTTACCATTCGGATAATTCCATTCAACTTGAAGTGAGAATTGAAGAAGATACTGTTTGGCTAACGCAAGCACAAATGGCTGAATTATTTCAGACAACTAAACAGAATGTCAGTTTACATATAAATAACATTTTCAAGGAGAATGAATTGACAAAAGATTCAACTGTCAAGGAATACTTGACAGTTCGACAAGAAGGTCTTCGTGTCATCAAACGAAAGGTAGAATATTTTAATCTTGATGTTATAATTTCAGTTGGATACAGAGTAAAATCTTTGCGTGGTACTCAATTCCGAATATGGGCAAACAACGTTTTGAAGGAATACCTGCTGAAAGGCTATGTACTGCATCATCGGATTGACCGGATTGAAAAGAAGATAGTTGAACATGACCAGAAGTTTGATTTATTAATAAAAACACACTTACCACCACAAGAAGGCATTTTTTATGATGGACAGATTTTTGATGCATACAAGTTTACAGCTGACTTGGTGAAATCTGCAAAGAGTTCGATTGTATTGATAGATAATTATGTAGATGAAAGTGTATTGATGTTACTTTCTAAACGATCAAAAGGAATAAAAACAACTATTTTTACGCTTAAAGTATCGAATCAACTTCAACTTGATCTGGATAAACACAACATGCAATATGAACCCATAGAAATAAAGATATTTACAAAATCGCATGATCGATTTATCATTATTGATCAGCAGACGGTATATCATATAGGTGCATCATTAAAAGACTTAGCAAAAAAATGGTTTGCGTTTTCCAGGATTGAACTGGATGCAGATGAAATGATAAGGAAATTAGAATAATAAAACAATTACAATAATTATAAATAATGGAAACTACAAGACAACAAAAAATATCGAGGATGTTGCAGAAAGAACTGGGGGAAATCTTTTTGTTGTATGCCCGTGAAATACACGGCACTTTAATCACCGTCACTTCAGTACGGATAAGCCCTGATTTGAGTATTGCCCGTACACACTTAAGCATATTCCCAAGTAATAAAGCAGCTGAAGTATTGGTAAAAGTAAATGCCGATACCAAATCAATCCGCTATGAACTGGGCAAAAGGGTACGTTACCAGCTACGTATAGTACCTGAATTGTTCTTTCATAACGACGATTCGCTCGATTACCTGGAAAACATTGATAACTTATTAAGAAGCGATCCTCCGGGACCAGCACCCGAAGAAGAAAACGAATAGCAGTGGGAATAATGGATAACGGTCAAAACACTTCTTCTCCCTTTCGTGGTTTATCATTCTCGTTTCGCATAGCTAAACGCTACCTCTTCTCCAAGAAGTCGCATAATGCCATAAATATCATTTCGGGCATATCGGCAGCAGGAGTAGGTGTAGGCGCTATGGCACTGGTATGCGTATTATCGGTGTTCAACGGCTTTGAACTGCTTATCTCGGATATGTTCTCAGCGTTCGACCCGGACTTAAAGATCACGCTCACACATGGTAAAACATTTGATATCAATTCGCCTGAGCTTACAAAAGTAAAGCAATTGAAGACTGTGGCTTATTTCACTGAAGTGGTGGAAGAGAATGCGTTGTTACGCTTCAAAGAAAAGCAAATGCCAGCGACTATCAAGGGTGTAAGCAATGATTTTGAAAAGATGACCCGCATTGACAGCATCATGTACGACGGGACCTTTATCCTGAACGATGGAGCTTTTGAACGGGCAGTCCCCGGTGTAGGTGTTGCTTCAATACTTGGACTTGGTGCCCATTTTATTGATCCGCTATATATCTACGCGCCTAAAAGAACATCAAAAATAAATCTGCTGCGTCCTGAAAACAGTTTTAACCAGAAGGGTACTTTTGTATCCGGCATCTTCTCCGTCAAACAATTGCAGTACGACGACCATTATGTCATTGTTTCCATTAAGCTGGCCAGGGAATTGTTTGATTATGAAAACACAAAAGTTACCTCCGCAGAACTTAAACTGGCAAAGGGTGTTGATCATGAAACGGTTCAGAAACAAATCAAAGCATTGCTTGGAAAACAGTACCAGGTAAAAAACCGCTACGAACAACAGGAGAGTTTCTTTAAAATCATGAAGATTGAGAAATGGTTTACCTATCTCATACTCTGTTTTATCCTGCTGATTGCAAGTTTTAATATTATTGGATCCCTTTCCATGTTGATCATTGATAAAAAGAATGATATTGAGACTTTGCGGAGTCTGGGTGCTAACAATCAGTTAATAAGACGTATTTTCTTATTCGAAGGATGGCTTATTTCGATTGTTGGAGCAATATCGGGAATTGGGTTGGGGACTTTATTATGCCTGTTGCAGCAACATTTTGGAATTCTGAAGCTGGGCACAGGGTATGTGGTGGACGCCTATCCGGTAGTAACGAATGTGACTGATTTAGCATTAGTATTTGTAACGGTACTGGCTATGGGATTTCTTGCTGCTTATTATCCGGTTCGATACATCAGGACAAAAGAAAATACACCGGATTAAATAAACTGCTATCAGCCAATCATAGAACAACATAATCGGTATAATATCGTTATTGAAAAATAGATTTATAATTTCCTGTCAACTGGTAATCCGTAGATGAAAACATTTAAGGTATTCATATTCATTCTTGCTTCATTACTTGCTTCATGCAGTGGAGGCTCGTTAAATACTCCCCTGGTGTATGAAAAGTACCCTCAATATACATGGGGGTATGCCGAGTTTTTTGGGGATTATTATTATCCTGAAAATAAGAATAAAAACAATGTACTTTCCATTTCCCTTTTTACTGATTCACTAAAATTGAATGATTTAGGAAACCTGACAGGCCTGGGCCAGTATCTATTTCTGGAAGATGTTTATCAGGCACCCACCGATACATTCCTTCGTGCTGGCACCTATACCGTAAATGATTCTGGTTTGCCGTTTACAGTAGCCCCCGGAAAGAATGACACGGTGGACAACGAAATATATCCCATTGGGGCATATATTTCATATTACGAATTTAATGCCGCCAATTCAACAATGAAAATCATATCAGGCGGATCGTTTACGGTAAGCCTTACCGGCAATATCTATAACATAGCATGTAATTTTAAGACTTCGGACAATATGGAACTGAAGGGAAATTTTACAGCCATCCTCCCCCATATCGACCAATCCCTTTCCATAAAAAAATCAGGGATACGAAAGAAGCTTGTTTATTTCCTGAAATAGCCAACCGATTTAAGGTACGTAAGAAACTCTTCCCTTAAAACTATTTAAAATACAAACGTGTGCATCGGTAAATTTAAAAATATATTTATCTTTACACACGTTTGTATTTTGAGTCCATGAAAAAAAGAATAACCATTAAAGATATTGCCCGGGAGCTGAATGTCCACCATTCGACAGTTTCCCGTGCACTCAGGAATGACCCCAGGGTGAATGAAAAAACCCGTGACCTGGTATTGGCTTATTCCCTGGAACATGAATATCAAACGAATATGAACGCCGTACAATTGCGTGGCACAAGTAATAATACCATTGCATTGATTGTTCCCAATATAAATCATTCCTTCTTTTCGGACATTGTCAGCCAGCTTACCAATATTGCCTATAAAAAAGGGTATATCCTGTCGGTATTCCAGTCGAATGAAGATTATGAACAAGAAACAGGCATTGTCAATACGATTATAAAGCATAATTATGCAGGTGTAATAGCTTCTATTTCTAAAAATACGACCGACAGCAGTCATTTTAAATTACTCAACACATTCGGAATTCCACTTGTTTTCTTTGACCGGGTATGCAACGATATCGCAACACCCAAAGTGTTGGTAAACAATTATGAAATTACGTTGGAAGCAACAGAATATCTAATAGACAAAGGCTACAAACGTATAGCCCAACTTACAGGACCAACCCATATTAATGTTTTTAATGACCGTAAAAACGGATATCAGGATGCAATTGCAAAACATGGTTTATCCTATTTCAGACAACTGTCACTCGATGAGGAATTCACCGTTGAGCTTGGCGAAAGGTGTCTCCGTGACTTGATGAAAGAAGACGAAAAGCCGGATGCAATCATTTCATCGTCGATACTTTTGACAATGGGAGTCGCCATACAGGCACGGGCATTATCTCTTCGGATTCCTGAAGATTTAGCCCTTATAGGTTTTGGAAATCATATCAGTTCAGTCATTATGCAACCCCGGTTAACATCCATTTATCAGTCGGAGACTGAAATAGCCGGAATTTCATTCGACCTGTTGGATAAAATGATCCATAAGGAAATTTCCATGAATGAGAATTGCACAAAAACCGTGCAGGCTCAGATCATATATCGCGAATCATGCTAACTTTATTTATTAATTCATGCACACGTGTGCTATAATACTTTAATCTTATGTTAAAAGGAATTTCACCCTTAGTAAGCCCAGAACTGCTGGCAGTTCTGGCACGAATGGGTCATGGTGACGAGATCATTCTGGCTGATGCCCATTTCCCCGGGGAATCATTTAATGGCCGTGTCTTACGTGCTGATGGGCTATGTATCCCGGAATTGCTTGCAGCAATACTCCCTTTATTCGAGCTTGATGCCTATGTACCACACCCATTGGTCATGATGGATGCCGTTAAAGGGGATGAACTTGACCCCACTGTGGAAGCATCGTACCTGAAAAGCATTCATATCTCCAACCCGAATGCACCCTCAATTGAACGGATCGACCGCTTTGCATTTTATGAACGTACCAAAACAGTTTTTGCGGTTGTAATGACCGGTGAAACAGCTAAATACGGAAATATCCTTCTTAAGAAGGGTGTTACTCCATGCTGAAGTTAGTTGATTGGTTGAGTAAGTTAATTGGTTGATTAAGTTTATTAAGAACAGTAGCTGCAAAGCATATTCATCAAATGCAACAACTTAATAGCCAACTACCCATTTTACTTATTTATTCAACCAATTAACTTACTCAACCAATTAACCAATCAACTTAATCAACCAATCAACCAAATAGCAATGACATTAAAATCAAAAGGTGCTTACTTACCGGGAAACAGCACAGTAGTCTTTAAAGATGTAGAATTTCCAACACCCGGACATGGAGAGGTTCTTCTTAAAGTAAAATCATCGACCATTTGTGGCAGTGATATCCGTGCTATCTACCGCGAACATTTGGGTAAAGGTCCTGAAGGATATCAGGATAAAATTGCAGGGCATGAACCTGCCGGTCAGATCATTGCCTGTGGCCCCGGCATGAAACGATTTAAACAGGGTGACCGGGTAGTGGTATACCATATTTCAGGTTGCGGATGTTGCAATGACTGCCGCCGTGGATACATGATATCCTGTTCAAGTCCTTCACGTGCCGCTTATGGCTGGCAACGCGATGGTGGCATGAGCGAATACATGATTGCCGAAGAAAAAGATCTGGTATTACTTCCTGATGAATTGACCTACACCGATGGCGCACAGGTTGCCTGTGGTTTTGGGACAGTCTATGAAGGACTGGAGAAAATAGGAATCAACGGGAATGATGCGGTACTAGTAACCGGATTAGGCCCGGTAGGACTGGCTGCCTTAATGCTTGCCAAAGCACTGGGTGCACAACGCCTGATTGGAGTGGATACTGTTGCCGAACGATGCCAGATAGCCAAAGATCTAGGACTTGCCGACGAAGTATATGTATCAGGTCCTGATACCATGGAAAAAGTAATGGCTGAAACCAACGGCAAAGGATTTGAGAAAACGGTAGATTGCTCTGGCCATACATCCGGGCGTCAACTCTGTATCCGTGCTACCCGTCAATGGGGTAAGATGGTCATGATCGGTGAAGGTGGTACGGTAGAATTCAACCCAAGTCCGGATATTATCCACGATCAGAAAACCATTTACGGATCATGGGTAACCTCTATCTGGAAAATGGAAGAACTGGTCGAACGTCTTGTCCGTTGGGGAATACACCCTGAAGACCTGGTTACTCACCGCTTCACACTTGATAAAGCAGCCGAGGCCTATTCATTGATGGCAGAAGGAAAATGCGGTAAGGTAGCAGTAGTTTTTGATGAAGAAATAAAATAATAAAAAATGACCCCTAACCCCTAAAGGGAAACTAAGTAATTAATAATTAAAAATTAATAATTATCAGAACATTGAATTATAAACTTTTGTACATTAATATATTTATCATTAATTATATACGATTACCTAAGTTATTTTTTCTATGAATTTTTACTTTAATTTTCAAAGACAAGACTAATTCAGTTCCCCTTTAGGGGTTAGGGGTCATTTAAAATCTAATAGTATGCAACCAATAGATTCAAATAAAGTACCGTATAAAACGCTGTACAATGGAGCCAAAATACCCGTTATAGGACTGGGAACATTCGGCTCGGACAATTATGATGCCAGGACCATTGCAAATGCTGTAAAAACGGCTATAAAGATGGGGTATCGGCATATTGACTGTGCTTCTGTATACGGCAATGAAAAAGAAATCGGTGAAGCCCTGCAGGAAGTATTTGCTGAAGGTATTGTTACCCGCAAAGAACTCTGGATTACCTCCAAAGTCTGGAACGATAAACACAAACAGGTTGTAGAGTCATGCAAGCAATCGTTGTCCGATTTGCAACTTGATTATCTTGACCTGTACCTGGTACACTGGCCATTCCCTAACTTCCATGCACCAAAGTGTGATGTAACAGCCCGCCAGCCAAATTCCGTTCCTTATATCCATAAAGACTATATGAATACCTGGGCACAAATGGAAAGTCTTGTTCACAGCGGATTGGTTAAAAACATTGGTACTTCGAATGTGACCATCCCCAAGATGAGACTTATATTACGTGACTGCAACATTAAGCCCGTTGTAAATGAAATGGAGATTCACCCCCACTTCCAGCAACCTGAACTGTTCAGGTTTATGATTGACAATGGCGTGCAGGTGATCGGATACAGCCCCATTGGTTCTCCCGGACGTCCAGAACGGGATAAAACTCCCGAAGACACGGTGGATATGGAAGATCCGGTTATTGTGGCTATCGCTGAACGTTTACAGGTACACCCGGCAGTTGTTTGCCTGAAATGGGCCGTACAGCGCGGACAGATCACGATTCCATTCTCTGTGAAAACAGATAAAATGTACAACAACCTGAAGGGCATTACCGAAGGTCCATTGACCGAACAGGAAATGGAAGCCATATCCTTCATCGACAAACAATGCCGACTGATTAAAGGACAGGTGTTCTTGTGGGAGTCTGCCAAAGGTTGGGAAGACTTATGGGATCTTGATGGTAAGATAGCGGTTAAATGAAATAAGCAATGAAAAAACACACCCTTAATTTCATTATTTTCCTTCTTCTTTCTGCGAATGTTTTTAAATTGGCAGCACAGGATAATACCGAAGGTAAATTTAAAGGTACTGATGAATCTTTGCAGCAATATCAATATCCTGCCTGGTTTCGGGATGCTAAATTTGGTATCTGGGCTCATTGGGGACCACAGGCTGTTCCCCGTCAGGGTGACTGGTATGCCCGTAAATTATACATGCAGACCGGAAGCAACTGGGAAACGAATACGTACAATTCTCATCTGAAAACATATGGACATCCGTCCGTGTCAGGGTATAAGGATATTATTCCTTTGTGGAAAGCCGAAAAATGGAACCCTGAAGAATTGATGAAACTTTATAAGAAAGTGGGAGCAAAGTATTTTGTAAGCATGGGTACGCATCATGATAATTTCTTTCTGTGGAATTCAAAGATTCACAGATGGAACTCTGTAAATATGGGTCCTAAAAAAGACGTTGTGGGGCTATGGCAAAAGGCTGCCCAACACGAGGGATTACGTTTTGGTGTTTCCGAACATCTGGCTGCCAGTTATACATGGTTTCAGACAGCCCATGGGTCTGATAAAACCGGAGATAAAGCTGGTGTTCCTTATGATGGCAATAATCCTCAGTATGAAGATTTGTATCACAGTAAGGCAGCTCCCGGTGATAACGGTTGGTTGACGAATAACCCTGTCTGGCAGAAAGAATGGTTTAACTGTATCGAAGAACTTATTGATATATATCATCCTGATTTCCTGTATTCCGACAGCAAGCTGCCTTTTGAAAATACAGGCAGAAGTATGATTGCCCATTATTACAATCAGGATATGAAGAAAAATAATGGTAAACTCGAAGCGGTTTATACCTGCAAGGAACCTTCAAACGGGCGTTTTGCTCAGGATGTTGAACGTGGCGTGTTGGATTCCATTAGTGAATTCCCATGGCAGACAGATACTTCCATTGGCGATTGGTACTATCGTACCGGCCAGAAATATAAGACTTCTGAAGAAGTGATTCAAATGCTGGTGGATATTGTCAGCAAAAACGGAAACCTGCTGCTGAATGTGGTTCAGACACCGGAAGGTGATCTGGAACCCGATGTATTGAATATTCTGAATAGAATAGCTGACTGGACGAAGGTGAATGGAGAAGCAATATATGGAACCCGCCCCTGGAAAGTTTACGGGGAAGGACCTTCAACCAATAAAAATCAGGAGAAAGGTCAATTTGGCGGAGTAAAGGATATTCGTTCCTATCAGTCAACTGACCTGAGGTTTACAACAAAGGATGGAGTATTATACATCTTTTGCATGAATACACCAATTGAAGGAATTCAGGTAAAATCGCTGGGTAAATTATCGACCTATTCCAGTAAAGCCATTGCATCCATATCATTGTTGGGAAGCAGGGAAAAAATACAGTGGAAGCAAGGGAATGGGGAATTATCCATCACGAATCCGGTCGTTTTACCATCCTCTAAAGTAATTACTTTTGAAGTAAAGTTCATAAAATAAGAACTGCCTCAGTATTAATGATCTGATGATCTTAATCATGTTGATGATACATACTTGCGAAGTGCACTGAATTAAAAGAACGATGCATTTAGAGTGATAGATCAAATTGCTTTTCCCATAAATAGTTTTATCTGCAGAGCTTGTGGGTAAAACTATTTTTGTTTCTATTCATTAAAATATACATTTTAATAATAACTTTGCATCTCAATTTCCGTATGAAATTGTTATGCGTGCAAAACGATTTATTAATTCTATAAATTAATGATTATGTATGATTTAATGATTATCGGTGGTGGTCCGGCCGGGTATGTTGCTGCAGAACGTGCAGGGCATAACGGACTTTCAGTTATCCTGTTTGAAAAAAAGGCTCTGGGAGGCGTTTGTTTAAACGAAGGATGTATTCCGACCAAAACTATGCTTTACAGTGCAAAAATATACGAGAACGCCCTCCATGGTGATAAATACGGTATCTACGGGGATAATATCCGTTTCGATTACGGAAAGATACTTGCCCGTAAAAATAAAACAGTCCGAAAACTGGTGGCAGGAGTAGCGGCTAAAATGAAATCTAATCATGTTACTGTGGTAAGCGGTGATGCCATGATCCGGAAAAAAACTTCTGCCGGAATTGAAATTAGCTGCAACGGTGAAAGTTATACAGGTACCAACCTATTGGTATGTACAGGTTCCGAAGCTTTTATCCCGCCCATTCCGGGACTGGAACAGGTAAGTGACATTATACTTACAAACCGTGAAATACTTGATCTGAAAGAACTGCCGACTTCGCTGGTCATTATTGGAGGTGGGGTTATCGGAATGGAATTCGCCAGTTTCTATAACAGCCTTGGTTCGAAGGTTACCATCGTAGAGATGCTTCCTGAAATTCTGGGAGGTATTGACAGTGAACTATCAGCCATGCTTCGTGATATTTACTCTAAAAAAGGCATTGAGTTCCATTTGCAAGCCAAAGTAGTCAATGTGGAAGGTAATACAGTACTCTTCGAAAAAGACGGTCAGACACAAACGGTGGAAGGTGAAAAGATACTTGTCAGTGTTGGCCGCAAAGCAGTAACCAATGGTTTTGGACTTGAAAACCTGTCTGTGGAGCTCAACCGGGGAGGGATTAAAACGGATGAGAAAATGCGTACCAATGTACCTAATGTATTTGCAGCGGGTGATGTGACAGGATTTTCGCTCCTTGCACACACCGCTATGCGCGAAGGAGAAGTGGTGGTGAACAACCTGTCTGGTCGCGAAGACCGCATGCGATACAACGCTATCCCGGGTGTTGTGTATACCAATCCGGAAGTAGCCACAGTTGGTGAAACCGAAGAATCGGCTACTGCAAAGGGTATTGCCTTCAAAGTAGTGAAACTGCCTATGGCTTATGCCGGACGCTTTGTTGCCGAAAATGAAGGAGGCACAGGTATCTGCAAAGTATTGATTGGTGAAAAATATGGAGAGATCCTGGGAGTTCACATGCTCGGTAACACGGGCAGTGAAATTATCTATGGAGCATGCATGGCCATTGAGCAGGAAATGACCCTGAGCGAAATGCAGGAAGTAGTATTCCCGCATCCAACTGTCAGTGAGATTTTCAAAGAAACGATTTTTGCATTTTAATTCGTAGTGAAACCACTCAAATTAAGGGGAAATCAGTCAAGAAATGGTGAACACTCAACTTTTTTCCATTAAAAATTTCGGCATTTAAAAATAAAACGTATCTTTGCAGCCGCTTTGAGAGATAAGCACAATACATTTTGCGAAAATAGCTCAGTTGGTAGAGCACGACCTTGCCAAGGTCGGGGTCGCGGGTCCGAGTCCCGTTTTTCGCTCTTTTTCCCTCATTTTTTCAATGAGTATCAGGCCCGGATGGTGGAATGGTAGACACGAAGGACTTAAAATCCTTTGGCTTTACGGCTGTGCGGGTTCAAGTCCCGCTTCGGGTACTCTTTACAAGTGAAAAACCCCTTATAATCAATGGATTGTAAGGGGTTTTTTATTTTTGAGTAACAAAATGGTAACAATGTTCAACAGATTATGCGAATATACAATAATGGCATATATGCCCTATTTTTATCAGGCGGCACACAAAAGCCATTCAAATTTATTCTGAATGGCTTTGTTGTTTCGACAGTTACACGATAAAAAATCTCAAAACTGAAAGAAATTGGAAAAGGCAGTTTTTTAACCACTCCATTTGAATACTGTTCTTCATGTTGAATCAATCTGTTGGATTGAATAAACACTTGAATAGTTTTACACATTGAATGTGGTTTTCTGAGTTTCTCAGCACACATACAGAGAAAGTGCTAAATTCGTTCAGGAATATCATCAAAAGTCCGGTAATCTTTCTCAAATGACCTTGTAGTAGCAATGCTTTGCTTTAATAATACAGCTTACATGTCAATCGTAGGAATTCCATTCATGCCTTCTGAAGAAGAGAACCGACAATGGTCATATTTTTTATTAACCATGATTTACATGACTGGCAAAAGTCATAGGCAGTGTTCACCCCAATATCTCTTAGTTTCTTTGAGTTCCTACGACCAATACACCATACATCCTCTACCGGTAACCATTTTAGTGCCTTAAAACGTTTTTCATCTGTATCGATAATACAACTCACTTCCACTCCGAAATTACAGCTAATTATCAGCTAATTACAAACACAAGGGACTAAATAAGGGACTACAACCCATATTTAGTCCTTTTTTATTTAGAATATTCATTAAAAATCTACCAACGAATTTATTTGATAATGATTTGATTTGAGCAATACTAATCGATTCAAGCATTCCAGTCTATTTAAGACCATATTATCTCATTTCAAGCTATAGTAGGTAAGATCGTGTAAAATGCCTGAAACGTCCAGAAAACACTCATCTATGCTATATATTCCTGGTTGTGACTATAATCGGATAAGATAGACATTACCCGGCTACTCATGTCTCAATATAAAGTGAAGTTTACTGAAATGATATTCACATCATATCTTTCGAAGAGGTATCTGTATGCAAATGCAGGTGCACCTATTGGTATGTTCCAAATGATAAATATTTGGATTTGATCACATTGTTCCAGTATAATTCAATACTCTTCTACCGTTGTTATCGGTGGTTGATATAATTACAGTTCTTATATCTTAGACTAAGAATGAAGATTCCCATTTTTGGTTGATCTTTGTTGCTATTTGTTATTCATTAAATTTATACTATCTTGTATTCATGTAATTATTATGTGATTTAATTACCTGGATTAGTTATACAACCCATCTTCTTCTTATGTATTCCTATATTCTTTGGGTGATATACCAACGTGCCGTTTAAAGTATTTACCAAAAAAAGACTGTGAGGGAAAATTCAGTTCATCACTGATTTGCTGGATGGTCATATTGGTTGATTTGAGAAGTGCCTTGGCTTCCAAAATCACATAATTATCAATCCACTCATTTGCAGAGGTTCCACTGCTTTCTTTAATTACTTTAGACAAATGCTTAGTTGATAGACATAATTTATCAGCATAAAATTCAAGTTCCCGTTGTTTCTTATAATTTGCCTGGGCAAGGTTTAAGAATTTCTCTACAACCACCTCCTGTTTTGATTTTTTATTTGTATCAGGTATTTTATGAAACTGATAGCTCGAACCGTAAAAAAAAGCCTGCATTAAATGTTTCACTATGTCTATCCGATGTGGGTTGTCTTTCATTCTCACTGTTTTTTGCAATAATTTATAGTAATCTATCATCGATTGTAATTCATCTTCATTTAATGGAGTCCATGGGTTATCCTGAATAGAAAGAAACAATGGAAATCTCTCTTGGATGTTCATCAGCAAATTATCAGTAAATTTTTTTGACATCACAATAAAGAGTCCTGAAAAATCTTCGCTTAGATATTCATACTCCAGAATTTGATCTGCCAAAACAATGAAAAGACAGGGTGCTTTAGCAGTATATTGTTTCAAATTGGTAATTCCTTTCATTGTGCCTTTTATACAAACTACTGCAGTTGTGACGTCTACCTTAAAAGGACAATTGAAAGCAGATGCAAAAATTGGATTTTCAAGCAAGATTAGATCATTGTCTATTGAGTCGAGTTCTACATCTTTCAACTCAGCATGCCAATTAAAAGGAAGTATCGTGTTTTTCATAACTTATTATTTATTGTGATTTATCGACATACAAAAATAACACTATTTGTTGTAAATAGATTATAAATACGATATATAGGCCAATAATAACGCTAATTTAGCCTTTTCAGTTGTTCCCGTCAGTTGTAACTTTGCAGCGCAATAAAAACAGTAAGTTATAAGGCATATAAATAGTCAAAAAAAAACGACATATAAATAACGGTATAATAAAGAGTAACAAAATGAATGTAAAGAACAAAACAATTGTAGTAACCGGTGGTGGTGCCGGAATGGGTCGTGAATTAGTTCTAAACCTGCTTTCGAGAGAAGCAAAAGTAGCCGCAGTAGATATCAATGAATCGGCTTTAGCTGAAACAAAAAAGCTTGCTGGTGCAAAAGCAAGTAATTTGTCAACGCATCTATTAAATATCACTGACAGGGAAGCTGTAGGAAAGTTTCCCGAAGAGCTTATTTCCAAATATGGTCAGGTTGATGGACTGATAAACAATGCAGGAATTATTCAGCCCTTTGTAAAGGTTAACGATCTTGATTACACAATCATTGACCGGGTCATGAATGTGGATTTTTATGGTACACTTTATATGATAAAAGCTTTTCTGCCTCATTTCTTAAAGCGCCCCGAGGCAAGTATTGTCAATGTATCAAGTATGGGTGGACTTTTCCCTGTTCCCGGTGAAAGTGTATATGGTGCTGCAAAAGCTGCTGTAAAACTGCTCACCGAAGGACTACAATCTGAACTAAGGAATACGAATGTAAATGTAACCTTAATTATTCCCGGAGGAATAGCCACTGATATTAAATTCAATTCGGGAGCAGATAAAAATCATAAAAACGATGCAGAGATGCAAAAAGCTGCCATTAAACCAGTTCAACCGAGTAAAGCTGCAGAAATAATCATTGATAGCATGGAGAACAACAAACAATCTGTACTTATAGGAAAAGACATTAAAGCTTTGAATTTTATCTATAAAATAAGTCCAAGGTTTGCTAAGAATCTTATCAATAAACAAATGAAAGCGCATGTTCCGGATTGAAACAATAGATTAGTTGATAATTAAAAATATAAAAGGTATGAAAAAGGTATGTATTATTACAGGAGGTAGCAGTGGAATGGGTCTTGCTACCGCCAAAGTGCTAGGAAAAGAGAATTATATCATCATTGTGGGTAGAACCGTCAAAAAACTTGAAAGTGCATTGGAAGAATTACGAGCCGAAGGAATCGATGCAGAAGCGTTCTCCTGTGATATTTCAAAACGGACTTCGGTTGATAAACTGGCAGCTTATGCCAAAACGAAAGGGCAGATAGTTTCTGTGATACATGCAGCCGGCATGTCACCTCACATGGGAAGTGCTAAAACAATAATGGAAGCCAACGCATTGGGCACCATCAATATTAATGAAGCTTTTTTTGAAGTAATGGAAGAAGGTTCTTGCCTTATAGATGTATCATCTATGTCAGGATACTTGGTACCAAACATCGTAATGCCCACAAGAAAATACAAATACAGCCATACAAATAAGGAGCTTTTTATGAAAAAGATGATGGGAAGAGTAAATCTCTTTCCACCTAAACTCCGATCGAGTGTGTCATATGGTATTTCTAAAAACTTTGTCATCTGGTATTCAAAAACTTGCGCAGTAAAATTTGGAGAAAAGGGAATCCGTATTATGAGCGTGTCGCCGGGATCATTTGATACTCCAATGGGTGAACTGGAAAAAGACAGAGTATCGGAATATACTGATCAAAGTGCCATAAAACGATTGGGAAGAGTGGAAGAAATAGCAGATTTATTTGCTTTTTGTGTAAGCAGTAAGGCCAGTTATTTGACCGGACTAGATATACTATGTGATGGTGGCTGCATTGCATCTCAAATAAATCCAGCTAAAAAGAGTGCCTGATTGATATCAAACAAGTAATACTTATATAAAACAATCCAAAAATGTAAAACGCAAATTTCATAATAGTATCACTTGTAAAAAAGATGATATTTATACTATTGGTAGTATAATTGAAAAGTATAAAGCAATTGGGTTCATTTAAAAATAGAATTTGACTAAGTCGGAACTTTGACATCCCACAAAAAAAAGAAAGAATGTTTGGCTCATTACTGAGTTATAAACATTCTTTCCACCCTTAAAAAACTAAAACCATTGAGAAAACTGCATTTAAAACAATAGAAATATTCAGATTAAACCAAAAGATACAATCGCTAATTTGGGTATAAAAAATCTGGGGTTTAAACTAAGATTATAAATCTTAATTCACTTTAAGTCTCCTTTTCTAATAAACCAAGGTCTGTATTGCATGAGCCGGTATGTTTACTGTCGCTTTTTGTAAACCTACGTAAATTGAATAGGCCGCTTTTTTGTCTGTATCATTCATTATAATAGTTGCCATTTTTCCATCAGTATTTATAAAAGAAATGGACAAAAGAGTATTTCGGGTAACAATTGTACTTACCCTTTTGGCATTAGGACGAACAAATTTTGAAAAATGTCCAATATAATAGTAAGCAGGGGTAAAGATTAATTTTCCTGTTTGAGTATCAGCATGTACAGGAGCGAAGCAATAATTTGCTACGTGGTTAGGACCGCCATGCTCATCCAACAGAATGTTCCAGTCAGTCCAAGCTACCGAACCACTTCTAAAATCATTAATCATAGCTCGTCCATATTTTTCTGCATTTTGAGCAGAATAATATTTTGTTGCTTTAAAGCCTTCATTACATGCTTCAGTGAGCATCAGATTCTTGTCAGGATATAATTCATGCACATTTGCTATATTATTAAAATTTGGACCGCCAAACCAAGCTTCGTACCAGTGGAAACCAATGCCCCAGGCATATTTAGCCGCTTCAGGATCGTCAAAAATAGTGTTTGCTCTAAAGTTTATCATGCTTCTGTTATGATCCCAAACAATAATCTTTTTATCGCCTAAGCCTTCTTTTTTCATGGTCGGACCTAAAAAGTTTTTCAAGAAATCCCTTTCTTCTTCTGCAGTATAATTGCATGATTCCCAAGGCACTTGTGCCAGGGGTTCATTTTGTAGGGTAATTCCCCAAATCGGTATACCTTCTTTTTCGTAAGCCTTGATAAACTTTGTATAGTACAAAGCCCAGGATTGGTCAAACTCAGGAAGAAGCCTTCCTCCAACCAACATACTTTTGTTCGTTTTCATAAAAGCAGGAGGACTCCATGGACTAGCAAACAGAGTTAATTTACCACCGGCGGTTTTAATGGCTTCTTTGATTAGAGGAATCCGAAACTGCTTATCGTGTTCTATGCTAAAGGTTTTTAATTCTTTATCACCTTCGGCAATATAGGTATAGCTGATGCTACTGAAATCGCAACTATGAATAGTTGTACGAGCCAAAGAGTAACCATTACCTTTTTCTTTATCATAATAAGCGGTTAAAATTTCTTGTTGTTTGTCTTTTGGCAATTTTGCAAATACTTCTGCGCTGGCATCGGTTATTGCACCACCAATTCCCAAAATGGTTTGATATGTTTTAGCAGGTGTTACCAAAACACACAAATCCCACTCTTTTGGTTGTTCGGCAAGTTTAAAAGTCAGGTTATCTGTAACCGTCATTTTAAGGTGTGCGCTATCGGTAGTCGTTGTATAAACTGTAATAGATTTTCCAACTGCAGAAAACTTCTGTTGTTTCTTGCTGGACTGACTAAATGCTACAAGTGTTAGGAGCAAAGTCAATAATGCGAAAATTGTTTTTTTCATAATTCTAAAAGTTAATTATTTATATTTATCTCCATTATAATATTTAATTAAATTAAATATTATTCATCTGATTCGTTTACAGTGAGGTGCTTAAATTCAATGTCATATGGAATATTATCCATATTTCATCTTGATATGCTTTACTCATTATATCCATCAAACACATTATGCAGTTCGATGGACTTTTGTGAATCAACATATCTACAGTATAAAGCGTTGCTTTTACTCCATTTACTTATTCTTTAGTTCATTAATCACTATCTTTGGAGTCAAAACTTTGTGTGCCTTTTCAACTATTCTGTCTTGAGCTAAACTAAATTGCTCCGTCAGTTTAATATCACGGCTCGACGCTCCCACTTTAACGGTATAAGTTCCACCATCTGCTATCCACGATGATCGCTCTGTATTGTACGAGGCAAGGTCTCTCGCATTCAATTGGAAAGTAATAGTTTGGGATTCACCCGGTTTTAAAAGGTTTGTTTTTGCAAAAGCACGAAGTTCTTCAGTTGGTTTTTCCAAGGATTTTTCAGGTGCATTCAAGTACAATTGTACCACTTCTTTACCGGCAACTTTTCCAGTATTGGTAATAGTTACAGTTGCAATTATTTTATCCTTGAATGTAGAAGAACTTAATTTTAATTCGCTGTATGAGAAAGTGGTATAACTCAAGCCATAACCGAATTCGTAAGCAGGTTTTACGTTGAATGAGTTATAGTAGCGGTATCCTACATAAATGCCTTCTTCATAGGTTACTTCTGTTGGTTTTTCAATAGGTTTACCCGGGAAATTCTTTGCCGATGGCACATCTTCATATTTTACAGGGAAAGTAATTGCCAGTTTTCCCGATGGATTCACTGCACCGCTAATAACATCTGCAATGGCATTACCTGCCTCCATGCCCGGTTGCCATGCCAATAAAATAACATCAGCATAATCTCTCCAACTTGCAGTTTCAATAACACCGCCGGCATTAATTATTACCACCAACTTCTTTCCTTTAGCATGGAAAGCTTCAGATATATTTTTAATCAACGATTTTTCTACTGCAAACAGGTTGAAATCATTATTTACTTGTCTATCACCTCCCTCACCTGAATTACGACCGATAGTAAGAATAGCAACATCGGCCTCATCAGCAGTTTTATTTATGGTATCCTGCGGAACTTCCATCTCAGGATATTGATCATACGCTGAAGCAACATTAGTTTTAGCCTTAAATGCAGCATAGGCGGGTTTAAAATTCCCGGATAATTTATATCCGGCATTTGTAAGTCCATCAAGAAGTGAGATTTTATACGATGGTAACACAGCTCCACTTCCAAATCCACCAATAATAGGTACATAAGAAGCAGCTCCGAACAAAGCAACTTCTAAACCCTTCTTCAGCGGCAATACATTGTTATTATTATTTTTTAGCAGCACCATACATTCAGATGCGGCACCTCTTGCAATAGCAGCATGAGCTATTAAGTCTGGTTTGTTTGAGTATTTGTACTTTTTATAAGAAGGAGTTTGCAAAATAATATTTAGGACTTCCTCTACATTTTCGTTAATGACTTTTATGTCTAGCATTCCATCGTTGACAGCCGCTATAATTTGTTCGATTTGAATTGTTTTTCCTGGCATGAGCATATTATTTCCGGCTTTCATCTGGGCAATAACGTCACTACCTCCATTCCAGTCAGTCATCACGAAATTTTTAAACCCCCATTCGTCTCTTAATATCTTAGTTACAAGATCATATCTTTCAGCCGTATAAGTTCCATTCAATTTATTGTAAGAGGTCATAACTGTATAAGGATTTGCTTCTTTTACAGCAATTTCAAAACCTCTCAGATAAATTTCTCTCAAAGCTCTTTCACTAATATTGGCATTTACTTTATCACGATTGGCTTCTTGATTATTGGCACAGAAATGTTTGATAGAAGTGCCCACACCATTTGACTGAATTCCTTTCACCAAGGCTGATGCAATATAGCCTGACACAACAGGATCTTCGGAATAATACTCAAAATTACGTCCGTTTAATGGATCTCTTTGAATATTCATACCAGGAGCCAAGAGGATATCAACGCCAAATTCCTTGACTTCGTTACCAAAAGCAATACCTACTTTTTTTACCATGGTAGTATCCCACGATGAAGCAAGTGATATTCCCACAGGCCATGCTGTTGGGTTATATGAAATCTTTTTATCATCCATAGAATAAGGTTGAAGTCTTACTCCGGCAGGTCCATCTGCCATAATAATTCCCGGAATACCAAGCCTTGAGATTGTACCGGTAAAACCAACGGCGCCCCGTCCTCTTATAGCAGCTTCGCTAATTTCACCTGATACACGCCTGTTGGTACCGACTAGAAGTTGTATTTTTTCTTCCAGAGTCATAGCTTTGACGACTTCTACAACTGGTTGCTTACCTAGTTGAGGTATGATGTTTTTTTGTGAATATACAGAGTAATGGGCAATCAGAAGCATTGCCAATAACCACAGTTTTATAGAAGTTGATTTTTTCATTAGTAATTACTATATTGTAAAGTTACATATTGTTTAAACATAGATATCTAGTGTTATGTTAGGATTATTATGGAGGTAAATATCAATTGCCGTCCCTTTTAAGGGACGGATAATAAATTGGAGACAAATTGGCTTTAGCCAAACAGAATCAAATAGTTATATTTGGCTAAAGCCAAGACATTTATGTAATCTTTCAACCGTCCCTTAAAAAGGGACGGCAATTAATTCTTGCTTAACATAACACTAGTTTTGTTATCACTTATTCCACACAAACTTTGCTTTGTTACTCGCATCGGAATTAGTACCAACATACACTAAAAAGTCTCCCGATTCCCAATCCCAACTGAAATTACTATTATAAAATTTCAAGTCCTCCGGCGTAATATCAAAGCTCACTTCTTTTGTTTCTCCCGGTTGTAAAAATACTTTCTTGAAATTTTTCAATTCTTTTACCGGTCGTGTAACCGAAGCTACCGGATCATTCAGATATAATTGAACAGTTTCTTCTCCGGCATACTTTCCTGTATTTGTTATATTGACTTTAGCCTTTAACGTTTTATTATCACCAGTCAATAATGTATCACTCAACTGTACTTTACCGTAGGTAAATGTTGTATAACTTAAACCATATCCAAAAGGATAAAGCGGCGAATTGGATTGATCAATGTAATTAGATTTGAAATTCTTTTTACGTCCTCCATCATACGGTCTGCCGGTATTTTTATGATTATAATAAATTGGGATCTGACCTACGGAACGGGGAAAAGTCATTGCTAATTTTCCGGAAGGATTATAGTCGCCAAACAGCACATCAGCCACTGCACTTCCAGCTTCTGTTCCTAAATGCCATGTTTCCACGACTGCATCTACGTAAGGCAGAGCATTTTGAATGGTTAATGGACGACCACTGGCTATAAGCAATACTATCGGTTTGCCTGTGCTTTTTAAAGCTTTCAGTAATTCTACCTGGCAATTTGGGATTGAAATATCGGCGCGACTCTTAGCTTCGCCTGACATACCTTTTGATTCACCTAATACTGTTACAATTACATCCGATTTTTTAGCTAACTCAAGTGCTTCACTTATCAATTTCGTTTGATTTTCCGCATCATAACCAGCACCAATGAAGCTTTCAAGAAAATCATCATCGGTAACTTGCGTACCTGTTGAGAACGAAACATGGGGGTTCACTTTCTTCAGGCCCTCATAAATCGTTACAACACTATCGACTTCGCCTTTCAACACCCACATACTAAACATTTCAGCTTTGCTATCTGCAAATGGGCCAATAAGGGCAATTTTGCTGTTTTTATTTAAGGGAAGCGTATTGTTTTTATTTTCAAGCAATACCATCGATTTTAGAGCAGCTTCTCTTGCTGTTTTTCTATTTTCTTTGGTCAACGTCACACGGCTGGCTTTGTCGGGATCAAAATTTCGGTAAGGGTTGGTAAACAAGCCAAGTTTGTATTTTATTTCGAGTACTCTGCGGCAGGCAGCATCAATAGTTGCCATAGTCACTTTACCTTCTTGTACCGATTGCTTTAAGTAACCAACAAAGGATTCACTGGCCATATCCATATCAGTACCCGCATTGATAGCAAGTTCTGCTGACTGTTTATCATTTGCAGATATACCATGAGTGGTAAGCTCCTGTATGGAAGCAAAGTCAGTAACCACAAATCCCTTAAATCCCCATTGTTTTTTTAGCACATCCGAAATCAACCATTTATTGGCTGTGGCGGGTATACCATCAACCTCATTAAATGATGTCATAATACTGAGCGCGCCAGCCTGAACAGCTGCTTTGTAAGGAGCCAAATAGGTTTGATACATCGTCAGCCTGCTCATATCGGTGGTATTATAATCGCGGCCTGCTTCTGCTGCTCCATACGCAGCATAATGTTTTACGCAAGACAACAGCGAATTATCATTTTTCAAATCAGTGCCCTGATACCCTTTTATAATGGCTTCAGCAACTTTTCCTCCCAAGTAAGGATCTTCTCCTGCACCTTCCATTACTCTTCCCCAACGTGGGTCGCGGCTAATATCCACCATGGGTGAAAATGTCCAGTTATAACCTGCTGCAGAGCCTTCAACAGCTGTAACTCTTGCTGTTTGTTGTATCAGAGGCATATCCCACGAACAGGCCATGCCTAAAGGGATGGGGAAAATGGTTTTATAACCGTGTATAATATCCAACCCCGAGAGTAATGGTATTTTCAGACGGCTATTTTCAGCAAGCTCCAACTTTGATTTGACATCCGTTGCTGATCCACTAAGCATATATACATTTCCTCCCGAGCCATCTTTCAGCTTTTCGGCATACTTTTTAGTGGCAAAAGGACCCGTATTTGCTGTTGGAGTTAACAGATTTAGCTGTGCCAGTTTTTCTTCAACCGTCATCTTTTTCATCATCCCTGTAATGAATGAATTCATTTGTTGTAGATCATTAGTTTTTTGGCTCCAAACCGGAGTTGCTACTAAAAAAATGAGTGAAAAGAATATTAATTTTGTTTTCATATTTTGATCTATTCATATTTAATTTTCATCCATGATTTATCTGAAATAATGGCTGAAAGGAGAAGAAAGTAAAGCAATAAGAATTTTGTATGATTAATTACTTTAAAACCATTGTAATAAATATTTGATTTTCAGCAAGGAACGGATTATCTCTTTTTGATTGTAGTTAGCCAGTTCTGAAGCCGTTCTACCCAGTGTTCATCGAGGTTCGGCAGAGTTAAACCAAATCCGTGATTTCCTTTGGCGTAAACATGAATTTCACAATTTTGAACCCCGTGGTTGAGCAACGCTTCATAGTATACTAAACTATTGAGCGGGTTCACTACTTTATCATTCATCGCAAGTACCAGAAATGCAGGAGGTGTATTGTCATTAACCTGAAGCTCGTTTGAGAAAAAGTCTATTTGCTGAGGAGAAGGATTGGTACCAATCAAATTCATTCGTGATCCCTTATTCGTGAGTTTATCGGAAAATGAAATTACCGGATAACCTAAGATGCTAAAGCTTGGGCTCAAGTTTGTATTTTTAGCATTGGTGATATATGCTTTATTATAATGTGTAGAAGCAGTTGCAGCAAGATGTCCACCTGCGGAGAAGCCCATAATGCCTACCATAGCCGTGTCGATATTATATTGAGTAGCATTTTCGCGTACAAATTGTAAGGAGCGCTGTGCATCCTGCAAAGGTCCAAATTCTTTATGAACCATAGTAGAATCGCTGGGCAACCGATATTTGAGTACAAATGCTGCAATCCCCATTTCGTTTAGTTTTTTAGCAACATCAATTCCTTCACTTTTCATGGCTAATGCAACATATCCTCCGCCAGGGCAAATAATTACCGCCATGCCAGTAGCTTTTTCTTTTGCCGGCAAATAAACTGTTAACGTGGGTTCTGTCACCTTAGTTAGCGTAGCTCCATTAGCCCTGCTGATTTCTTTAATTTTGGAATCAATACTATTAGGGATTTTATCATACAAAGGAATAACTTGTTGGGCTTTGCTATTAAGAATGCAAAACAACAAAAATAACCATAAGAAACTTTTTTTCATGTTCTGTTCTTTTATTGGTTTGTTAAATTAATATAAGTGTTTACTAACCAAAGTACTAGCCCGTTAAAAGTATTCATTCCAATTGACAAACGAAAGAGAGTAACACCTTTGAGATGTTCTCAATGCACTCTTTTATTTGTTTTTTGTCTTTTATGCAGAGAATTTTATTGCGGAATAACTTCCCAATGCGCAACCTGCTATAAGTTACTTCATTATTACTTCTACAGACCCTTCCTTTAAGCCGATTGCGTTAGCTTTTAAAGTTACCTTACCGGGAGCACCTTTGGGTCTGATAATAGCCAAACCTTTGCCATGCCAAACTTTCTTTTTCGGTTGTTGGAAACTGGATACATCAACAGGATTTCCGTTACCCACTCCTGCCAGTTCGCCATTGCCAGTAATCGTATAATTTACCTCAATATCTTCTGCATTAGGCACTAGGTTTCCATTTGCATCAACGATCTCAACTGAAACATAAGACAAGTCGTTGCGGTCAGCTTTCAGTCTATTACGGTCAGCTTTTAGTCTAATGGCAACGGGATCACCTGTTGTTTTTAGTATGGAAGATGCCACTTCTGTTCCATTGTCGTATCCTTTAGCTACCAAAGTTCCGGGTTGATACTGAACATCAAATTGTACTGTTATGGAATTTTTCGGAACTTTTTGTTCTCCTATTACTTTTCCGTTTAATTCTAGTTTTACCGATTGGCAACGTGTATAGACAATGACATTCATTCTTTTACCTTCTTCACCATGCCAGTTCCAACTCTTGTGTATATCAGGCCAACCCCACCAATTCACAAATTCAGTCATCCCATTAGGTACAGGCTTTCTACTAAACATTTCAATTTTACTGTTTCTCCAAACTACATCTCTATAGTATGAAGCCGGTTTCTTATTCCCAATTAAATCAATATCTCCACAGTAAGAATTAAATACTGGCCATTTCCATTCTACTCTATCTGATTTATCTTTAACTAAACCTACAGAACCACATCCTACTTCACCCATATAATCAATAGCCGTCCAAACAAAATTGCCCAAAATATAAGAATTATTTTCAGCCATTTGCCAGAATTCCAATGCTTTCATAGGATAAGATTCGGTTCCAACAATGATTCTTTCAGGATATTTCTGATGATTGCCTTCATATTTCTCCAATTGATAATTGTAGCCAGCAACATCCAATTGCTCAAAAATTGCAGGTGTTTTTTTATCCCATTGCGGAGTACGACACACAGCTTCTGTTACCATACGGGTATTGTCTAATTCACGTACCCTATTAATAAGCATTTTTTCTGCTTCTAATCCAATTGAATCGGCTCTATCAGGTAATTCATTACCTATACTCCAAAGTATAATGGACGGATGATTTCGGTCACGAAGCAACATCGAGGTTATGTCCCTGTCCCACCAATCTTTGAAATACAAATGATAATCATCGGTGGTTTTTGCTTTGTTCCATATATCAAATGCCTCATCAATTACCAACATTCCCATCCTGTCACAAATATCCAAAAATACCTGAGTAGGAGGATTATGGCTGGTACGAATAGCATTAAATCCATTAGCCTTCAACAATTCTATTCTGTGTTCCTCAGCACGTTCGATAGTAGCAGAACCCAATGGTCCATAGTCATGATGTACACAAGCTCCTTTCAATTTTACACTAATACCATTTACTAATAAACCATTTTTAGTATCAATTTTAATCTCGCGGACTCCAAATGTTGTACTTTCAGCATCTTCTTCCTTTTTGTTGCTGCGAATGGCAATTTTAGCTTTATATAAATTTGGAGATTGAGATGACCACAATAGAGGATTACTGATTGCTATAGTTTGTTTTACATCTGTTTTTCCACCGGCAGGTATTGATATGTTCTCACTTTTTGTTCCTACAATTTTGCCTTCAGAATCAATGAGTTGGGTTTGTATAATTGCTGTCGAATTTGATTTACTTTCATTTTTTAAGGTCGTAACCACTTGAATATCCGCAGCAGTTTTTGTTATATTAGGAGTTGTAATATAAGTACCCCAAACAGCTATATGCAGAGGATTCACCATTGTCAACCATACATGTCGATAGATGCCTGAACCAGAATACCAACGGCTGTTAACTCCCTCATTTTTCACCTGAACAGCTATTATATTTTCCTTTCCAACAGGTTGCAAGTACTGAGTAAGATCGTAATAAAAAGGTGTATAACCATTGGGGTGATTACCCAAGTGATGCCCATTTATCCAAACATCGGAATTCATATAAACACCATCAAATTGAATATAAACCGTTTTCCCTAAATCTTTAGAGCTTACATTAAAAGAGTTTCGGTACCAAGCGGTACCTCCAACAGTATATCCAGTTTGAATAGTTCCAATTGACCCTTTAGAAAATGGTCCTATGATACTATCAGGAATCTGGTTGGGCAAGTCCTCAATACTCCAATCATGTGGAAGATCTACTTTTCTCCAACTTGATGCATCAAAAGAAGCTTTTTCTTGTCCAGATACTATATTGTCTTTTTTGAAAGACCAACCAGTATCAAAAGATTTAATATTACGAGTTTGTTGGTTCTCAGCCATAATATGTGGCAATGAGAAGAGAAACATGATTGCTAATAAAGATAACCTGTGCGATTTATGAATTTTCATGATTATAAAATATGTGTTTGTGTTTTAGAATTTTATTCTTTCCAAACAAAGTTTGTTTTTTGCACTTCCTGCGAATTAGTCCCAATATAAATATTGAATTTACCTGATTCCCAATCCCACACCAGTTTGCTATTGTAGAATTTCAAATCCTCTGGTGTAGTGTCAAAACTTAGTTCTTTTGTTTCGCCCGGCTGCAAAAACACTTTTTTAAATTGTTTCAATTCCTTTACAGGACGGGTGACAGAAGCCACTGGATCATTCAGATATAATTGATTAGCTTGATTAATGATTTATGGCTATTTCGAACTAATTTCTAATGAATTCTCTTGTAATCCTTCCGCTTTAGCTTTAAGTACAATCTTTCCCGCTACTCCATTTGATCTGACGATAACCAATCCTCTACCCTGATATACTTTTTTGTGATTTTGCTGGAAGCTTGACATATCAGCAGAATTTCCATTGCCAACGCCAGCAATTGTAGCGTTACCAGTAAGTTGATAAGTGACTTCCAAATCATCAACATTGGGTACAACATTACCTTTTGCATCAATAACTTCCACATTTACATACGATAAATCATTCAGGTCTGCATTAATTGTACTGCGATCGGCAACCAAACGGATTCCGGCAGGTTTACCTGTAGTTTTTAAAGTACTTGTTCCTGTTTGTTTTCCATTTGTAAATCCTTTCGCAACCAGTGTTCCCGGTTGATATTCTATATTGAAAGTAGCAGTTATAGAACCTTCTGGCACAGTTTGCTCTGCAATTACTTTTCCATTTAATTCGAGTTTGACCAGTTTACTTCTGGTGTACACATGTACCTGCATCTTATTACCTTCTTGTCCTACCCAATTCCAGGATTTCAGTTCTTCCGGAAATCCCCAAGTTGCAATTGCTTCTCTTTTACCTGCGGGAATTGGATTATGTACAAGCATTTCGATTGGGCTTATTCGCCACACTACATCCTGATAATAGGATGCTTGTTTCTTGCCACCAATTAAATCAAAATCACCTGATGCGGAATTGAATATAGGCCATTCGTCCTTAAAGAACTGCCCCATGCCCATCAATCCCTTTAATTCGGGTCTTCCTTCAATTTTAAGTCTTGACTTACCAAGCCCTGCTTCGCCAATATAATCGAAAGCTGTCCACTTAAAGCTACCTATCATGTAAGGAGATTGTTCTGATTTTTCCCAATTCTCTAATGCAAAGAGAGGTAATGATTCCGTTACCACAAATGCTTTTTGAGGATGTGCTGCATGTTGGGTATCAAAAAAATGCATAGTGGTACTATCGCGCTCAAAATATATAGAATTACTTTCGAGAAAATAATTATATCCATCTACATCCAGATTTTCCAAATGTGGCTTATAACCTTCTAAAGGAGTTTTTGTATAGGGTGGTAAATAAACCATGGCTTCAGTTACCGGTCGTGTTGGATCTAGTTTTCGAACTTCATCAGCCAATTTTTTCCCAATTTCCACACCTAACAAATCAGGAGCTTCGTAAATTTCATTCCCTATGCTCCACATGATAACTGACGGGTGATTTCTATCTCTCAGAATCATAGCCTGCATATCTTTTTGCCACCATTGATTAAAGTAAAGATTATAATCGTCAGGATTTTTAGGCCTTACCCAGGTGTCAAATGCCTCATCCATAACTAGCATGCCTAATCGATCACAGGCATCAAGTAGAGCTTGAGAAGGCGGATTGTGGCTTGTGCGTATTGCATTATATCCATTTTTCTTTAAAATTTCAATTTTGCGTTCTTCTGCACGGTCAAAAGCCATAGCTCCCAATGGACCATTGTCATGATGAATACAACCACCTTTTAGTATTATCGTTTTTCCATTCAGCGTGAATCCGTTTGTACCATCAAATATTATGCTTCTAACACCAAAGATTGTCTCTACCTTGTCAATCGTTTTATCTCCATTTTTGATTTCGGTTATGGCTTTGTAAAGTTGAGGTGTTTCCAATGTCCACAAAGCAGGATTAGAAATTGTGATAGTTTGAGATTCTGTTATAGATTTACCTGTAACAAGCTGCAGATCTTTTTGCGTATTACCTACAACTTTTGAACTTGGATCAAGAATCGTAGTTACCAAACTGATATTACTACTAGATTTTTGTTCATTGTTTATGGTAGAATTTAGTTTTACTGTTGCACTATTTTGTGTTACTTCCGGAGTTGTTATATACACTCCCCATGTAGCTACATGAACAGGTTCTGTAACAGTTAACGAGACACCACGATAAATACCTGAACCAGCATACCATCGGGAATTCTTGCCTTCGTTTCGTACTTTGACAGCAATTACGTTTTCCTGACCTACGGGTTTCAAATAAGGAGTTAAATCATAATAAAACGGAGTATATCCGTAAGGGAGATTTCCCAAGAGTTTACCATTCAACCATACATCAGAATTCATATAAACTCCATCAAAATGAATGGAGACAAGTTTATTTTGGTGTACTTGTTCTGTGACAAATTTCTTCCTGTACCAACCGGTTCCACCAACTGTCCAACCAGTGCCCGCTCTTCCAATGCTGCTTTTTGTAAATGGACCTACAACTTTATCCACTGTTTGGTTTGGTAAATCTTCAATACTCCAGTCGTGTGGCAAATTGACGATTCTCCATTTGGAATCATCAAATCCTGACAGCTCCGCATCTGATACACTGTCCTTGGTAAATGACCATTCATTATCAAAAGAGATGGAACGAAGATTTGAGTTATTTTTTGCCATTAGGGTTGAAGCAACAATGAGTAACATAAAAAAAACTGAGCCTCTCCTCTTCAAATAATCTTTATTGATGAGAATTTTCTTTCCGTGATTTGCGTGTTCGCACTTGTTAGTATTTATCATTTGTATTGAATTTTATATATTTTGCTCTTCAATCTCTTTTTGACTTTTTTTTGTGAAATGGATTTTACGGCTAGTGTTTATTGATACTTTTTACAAAATTCCATAGGAGAGGGATAGCAAATAATGTCATTCCATGATTATAGCCTTGCAATTCATACAGAGTTGTAGTTTTATTTCCAACAAGTTTCATCATTCTAGCTAAATAAGCATTCTCCTCATATCGACCATACATTTCCAGTTCCCGATCCCCTGTTACAAGAAGCATTGGAGGTGCATCTGCTCTAACAAAAGACAGCGGTGCATATTTATCAATAGTCGGTTGAAGAGCACCGATTCCGTTTTCTCTTCTTATGGTAAAATGAGTAATTGCCTGACCACTAAAAGGAATAATCCCTGCTATTTTATTGGCATCAATATGGTATTTATTCAAATAGCTTTTATCCAATGTTATCATCAATGTTAAATACCCGCCGGCTGAATGGCCTGAAATAAAAATGGAGTTGGGATCTCCTCCAAATTCTTTTATATGATTAAAAACCCATGCGGTAGCTGCGGCAGCGTCTTCAATATATGCAGGAGCTTTAACTTTCGGAGATAATCTATAGTCAACACCAACCACAGCATATCCACGATCTTTTAAAGCGCTGGGTATTTCTTTTCTACCAACATTAAGGCCACCTCCATGAAACCATATAATTGTTCCTAAGCATTTTCCCTCCTTTGGATAATAAATGTCCAATACACATTTTTTCTTTATATACTCGTCAGCTTTACATATTGAATCCGAGTAATAGTTTATATCCTCTTTCGTCAAATACTCTTGAGCCATGACGGTAACCATGCTTGAAAAAAGCAAGAAAAATAGAAGTGTTCGTTTCATTTTATTTATTATTAAATTGTTGGTATTATTTATAAATTATACTTATTCATTTTACTGACTTATATCTTAATGATATTTTCTCCTTCTTTCAATGGATAAGTTTTCCCTTTCCATATAAATTGTCCGGTTATTTTTGACGGAAGATTGATTTTTGCACTAATATGCCCATTTGACATTTTATAGTTAACACTAATTTTGCCATTTGGATGGGGCATTTCTCCTCCAATAGTTTTGATAGAACCTAAATGAGGTTCAATCTTTACTTTCGAAAATCTGGAAGCATCGCTATCAATACCCAGTATGGTTCTGAAAAACTCTATATTCGGACTTGCTCCCCAAGCGTGGCAATCAGATCTGGTTGTACTGACATTTGAGTTTTCGCCCCATGTAGTAAGTCCCATAGCCATATTTTCACGCCATTTACCCAACCAATTTAAGTATCCTTCGCCCAAGCCGGCCTTGACTAAAGCTTGATGCAAATAATATTTGAAATAAATTGAGGCCGGAGCCAGAGTAGAATCTGACAATAATTGCTTGCCAATCTTCGTTGCAGCGTCACCCGAAACCACACCGGTTAGAATAGCCAGCGTGTTGGTATGTTGAGAGAAAAGATCTTTCTCCGATTTATCGGCAAACAGATTGCGCTGGCTATCCCAGTATTTATTTTGAATAGTTAGCTTCAATTGTTCAGCACTTTTATTGTATACATCCGCATTTTCTGTTAAACCCATTTTCTGCTCCATATCCGCAGCCAACTCATAAGCCCATAACAGTTGAAGATCAAGCAATGCTGAGTTACCATCTTCTCCGGCTTTACGAACTCCCGATGGCCATTTTTTTACATCTACCCAGTCGGTAAAATTCCAACCCGGAAGTTTAAACAAAGAACCGTCTGCTTGCTGGAAACCTTTGAAGTAAGCCAGAATTTTTCTTACTCCCACTAATTTCTCTTTTATTACATCACTATTCTTTCCATACATCATGTAATCGTGTAACATGCCGATATACATTAATGAAAATGGTGGAATAAACTGAGGAGTTATAGTAGGATAACGGCTCATGGTAATGCCGTTAGGCTGTATTGAGTAATCGAACAAATTTAGTGCATTGCGTACCAAGCGGTCATCACCACTATTGTATAAAGAAACCAACGCTTGAATTCGCGTATCGCCAATGTATTGTAATTGTTCGTAGTATGGACAATCCATATAAGTATCCATTGCACATAAACGTGCTGTACGCCAGCCAATTTCAACTATTTTTTTAAGCTCTGCATTATCCGTCACCAGTTTAGCGTTTAGCGTAAATGGATACCCGGTAAAAGTTCCATAAATATCTTCCAGCACCAGCGGTTGATCTTTGGTAATAACCTTGATTTGTAAATAGCGATATGTTCTGTATGAAAGCGACGTAAAATTTTGAAGTTCGCTTCCATCCGACAGAATACTATCTTTTCGTCCAATAAAAATTTTACCATCAACTTCATTCCGGTTACCCTTATTGTGAAGTTTGGTAAAGAGAGACTCTGCATACTTCAACGTGATATTTCCATTTTTTCCACCGCTGAAGATAAGTGTTGGATAGGCATTGGTAAGATGCAATTGATCCAGCAATAGGGTTGCTTCTGTATTAGCAGGAATAGTAATTGCAGTTTTTGTCACGGGAAATGACGGCGGTACAACAACGCCTTTAGCTTGGCGAACTTTTACTAACCGCTCATTCTTTAATTCCATTTGTGGTAAGAATGATGACACCAACATCCATTCATTGGGGTTACCTAATCCGTTTTTATTTCGGGGGCAACCCGGTGCAATTATACTTGCATTTTTCCAATCGCTATCATTGAAGGCGAGCATTTCAAAGCCACGAATATGCTTCTGCATATCGATTTGTTCACTTGGACCAGCAACATAATAGTCAAACACTGAAACGTTAATCGGCTCATAACTATTATCCTGCACGCATTTCCACGTGTTATCCGTATTCAGAATTTGCGACTGTTCGGCACCTCCTTGTAAAATAAAGCCTGTTTGCAAAGAGATATTCGATTCCTGACTTAGATCACCTTCGTTCCAAACAAGAGCTGATACAATATTGCGTCCGGCATGAAGGTAAGTGGTTAAATCAACTGTCTCAAAATTCCAGTGCGATATATCACCTCGGGCAGGACCAACTGAAACCAGTTTCCCATTCACAAATAACTTGTAACGGTTATCAGCTGAAACATGTACAGGAAAGGATTTAGGAACTATAGTCAATTCAAAACCCTTCCGAAATAAGTACACTCCATATCCTTTCGGATTTATTTCCGGAACTGTTATCCAACTAGCTTTCCACTGCTTTTGCAAATAAACGGGATTGACATCACTTGCATTTGCATTTGATAAAATCAACAAGCCTAAAGCAATTACTATTGTCTTTAGAAATGTAACCCATTTATTATCATTATTCATGGTGAAAATATTTGATATACACTGTTGATATAATTCCATGTTTTTATTTAAAAAGACACTTAATCTGCCATTAAACGAAATAAGACAATCAAGATTTTAAATACTTGGTTCAGAAAAAAACAAATTCAGATGAATGAAATAAATTTAATGTTAGATATTTTTAAACGTAAGAAATATAATGCTGTGAGGAGGAAGTTTTACAATTCCCGGGTATATCTTTTTCCCAGTAATATCAGGCAATGTCTCATCAGCTTTCAAATTAAGTACCTTACCGTTCAATTTTACTGTTTTTGTACGAAGTACATCAGCGGTAAACAAATATTGTTCAGCATTTGCAGGAATCATAATCGATTGTTCAGAATCTTTTGTATTTACAATCAATACAGCTTTTCCTTTGGATGAATTTTTAAGATTATGTGCAAAAACATCGACACCTTCAGTTAATACTCCTGCATCATACACTTTTGTACCCATTAGTTTGTTCCAAAGCAATGCTGCCCAATAGTTTGGTCTTGGTTCATGCGTATACTGGTCAAGTAATCCATATTCACTGGCACAAACAGTATTATGCATAACAACCTGCACATTCTTTTTTGCCAATCGGCCTAATTGTTCCAGATAACGGAAACAATCCAAATAGGTATCAGACCAGGGACTTCCACCACATGCAGCTTCAGCGGTTTCAGTCAGCCAGATTTGTTTTCCCGGTTGATATTTATCCCGGGCTTCTTGATAATATTTTAGTCCAACCTCCGTTTTACTTAACCAATCTTCCGTAAGCGCATTTTCCGGTTTAAGGCTACCAAAGCATCTTTTTGATAAACCTCCATAAAAATGATACGAAAAGATATCAAAATCTGGTTTGGGATTGGCTGCAAATATTTGATCTGTGGTGAGAGAAATTCCTGGCATCATGCCTCCTTCACCTGTTGATCCTGGACCCGCAATTTTCATTTCAGGAATGGCTTTACTGACAAAGCTTTTAAAAGTAGCATAGTCCCTGTCAAAATAGGATCCATCATAATTATTTGGAGCACTTCCGTGACTGGCATGAGATGGTTCATTAAACATTTCAGCTGCAGCAATTTTACCACCTATCGATTTTGTGTAATTAATCAGGGGCTCTACCTGTACCGGAGTCCAGTTACCTTCTTGATCCCTCATACCATTACTTATTGCAAAAGATGTTACTAATTTGCCATCAACAGCACCACAAAAATCGATTACTCCTTTCCACTCTTTTCTTGTTAATACATTTTCATACCCTTTTGGAGCAGTCTCTAATTTTGGATCGTCGTTATCCTGAAAATAAGTTGAATTAGCCCAGAGACCACTTACCCTAATATAGGTTGGCCCCAGTGCGGAAGTAAGCGTACGCAATTTTTTCTCATACAAATCAATCGGAGGAATCGCTCTTTTTAAAGCGTCAAAACCACGTCCTTTTATCTTGGACGAATCCAGCAAAACGTAGGGTATCCAGAATTTGCCGCCGACCACTTCACACATTTCAACATTAAATGACTGATACCTAGGATCTACTTCAGCGACCTGTTTCAGGTTTCTAAGATTCAGATTGCCATCAATTCTTCCTTGTGCTGATGATTGAGAGGTATCTTTTAAATCAGAGGATTTAATACCTCTAGCCGAAATATTCATTCCCAAAATCAGGAAAAGAACGACAAAAATTGATTTTGTTTTCATAAAAATTGATTATATAAATTTTTTTGTAAATTTTTTTTGTTTATAATACTGTAAGTTTGACTACGTCATATTTTTGAGAAGAACTATTTTATTTTTTCTTCAATTCATTAATCTGCACCTGAGGCACTAGAACTTTATTGACTTTTTCAACAGTAATCTCTTTGTCCAATGTGAAAGACTGTGTCAGTTTAATATCTACACTGGAAGCTCCAATTTTTACTGTATAGTTACCTGCATCAGCAATCCAAGCCGATTGAGCAGTATTGAAAGAAGCCAAGTTTTTTGCATTCAAGATAAAAGTAATTGTTTGAAATTCACCCGGTTTCAATAATCTGGTTTTTGCAAAACCTTTTAGCTCTTCATTCGGTTTATCCATGCTTTTTACCGGTGCACTCAAGTACAATTGTACCACCTCTTTTCCTGCTACTTTCCCTGTATTGGTAATTGTAATAGTTGTAGTTACTTTATCCTTAAAAATAGAAGAACTTAATTTTAATCCACTATATAAAAAGGTAGTATAACTCAAACCATAACCAAATTCGTAAGCCGGCTTAACATTAAACGTGCTATAATAACGATACCCTACATAAATGCCTTCTTCATACGTAACTTCCGTTGGTTTTCTTGCTGGAGTGCCCGGAAAGCATTTTGCTGACGGCACATCTTCATATTTTACAGGAAAAGTAACTGCTAGTTTTCCTGATGGATTAATTTTCCCACTAAGCACATCAGCAATAGCGTTTCCAGCCTCCTGGCCGGGTTGCCATGCTACCAAAATAGCATCGGCATAATCTCTCCAACTTGCAGTTTCGATAACTCCACCTACATTGATAACTACTACCAATTTCTTGCCTGCTGCATGAATAGTTTCAGAGATAGTTTTAATCAATGTTTTTTCTACATCAGATAAGACAAAATCATCTTCAACTTTTCTGTCAAGCCCTTCTCCAGAACTATGACCAATTGTATAAATTACAACATCAACACCTGCGATAGATTGTTTAATCTCATCAGAAGTCAAATTCAACTCAGGAGTCATTCTCACAGCACCTGCGGTTTTTTTAGGCTTAGGATGCTCTATTTTATCTTGTTTAATATAAGAAATGTATTTAGATCTAATTTCATCAGATATTTTAAACCCTGCGGTTTTAAGTCCGTCACTTAATGAAACACTATAAGCAACATACACCTCGCCACTACCGGTTCCTCCAAAAATTGTTTCGTATGAGGCATTGCCATAAAGAGCTATTTTTGATGCTTTTTTTATTGGAAGTGCCTGATTATCATTTTTCAACAAAACCATACCTTCTGTTGCAGCTGCTTTTGTTATGGCAGCATGGGCTTTTAAATCCGGTTTGTTTGAATATTTATAATTCCTAAAAGAGGGTGTTTGCAAGATAACATTCAATATTCGTTCAACATTTCTGTCAACAACCTTGATGTCAAGCGTACCATTTTTAACTGCATCCACAATTATTTGGCTTCTGCTTGAGTGTCCCGGCATAATCAAATCATTACCGGCCTTTTGTTGAGCAATATTGTCACGTCCTCCACCCCAGTCAGTAATTACACAACCCTTAAACCCCCATTCATCTTTCAAAATAGTTGTCAATAAATTGTAACTTTCCGGAGTATATGATCCGTTGATTTTATTATATGAACTCATAACAGTTAGCGGTTGTGCTTGTTTCACCGCAATTTCAAACCCCCGTAAGTATAGTTCTCTCAAAACTCTCTCGCTGACAATAGTATTTACAGTTGTTCTGCTACTCTCTTGATTGTTGGCTGCAAAATGCTTGATAGAAGTACCTACACCATTCGATTGAATTCCATTAACGATTGCAGCACCCATTAAGCCTGTAACTAATGGATCTTCGGAATAGTATTCAAAATTTCTTCCGTTTAGTGGGTTTCGTTGCAAGTTCATGCCTGGCCCTAAAAGAATATCAATCCCGTACTCTTTTACTTCGTTCCCGAAAGCAGCTCCCACATTTCTCACAAGTGCAGTATTCCATGTCGAAGCCAATAATGTTCCAATTGGCCATGCAGTAGCATAATATGTATTAGTTTTATCATTTTCACGAATTGGATCAATTCTTACGCCAGCTGGACCATCGGCCATTATTATAGCGGGGATTCCATACTTTTTAAATTCAGCACTGCTGCCAGCTGCACCCTGTACTTTACCGGCAACTCTACCGACTATCCCATTTTCTCCTGCTGATTGTTCACCAGGCATTCCGGCACCAACCACCAGTCTTGCCTTTTCTTCAAGAGTCATTGCTTTCACAATCTCCGAAACAGATTGTTTACCTAATTGAGGCAAATTATTATTTTGCGAATTGGCTGAGAATAAACTTACCAGCATTATAACTAGTAGACAAAGTTTAATCAAAGTACTGTTTTGCATAAAATATCCCTGTTTTAATCTGGTGAATATAAAGTCCTCGTTTATCGCACTTATTTCGATGTAATCGTAGATTTTAGTTCATTGATTTGTACCTGAGGCGCAAGCACTTTATTTACTTTTTCAACAAACAAATCTTTCGATAATGTGAAAGAATTTATCAATTTAATGTCTTCACATGAAGCACCAATTTTTACTGTGTAATTTCCCGCATCAGCAATCCAAGCCGATTGAGCAGTATTGAAAGAAGCCAGGTCTTTTGCATTCAATGCGAAAGTAATCGTTTGTGATTCACCCGGTTCCAATAATCTGGTTTTTGCAAAACCCTTTAGCTCTTCATTCGGTTTATCCATACTTTTTGTAGGTGCACTAAGATATAATTGTACTACTTCTTTACCTGCAACTTTACCGTTGTTAGTAATGGTCACAGTTGCTTTTAGTTCTTTGTTGAAAGTTTGCGAATTTAGTTTCAGATTGCTATAGATAAACGAAGTATAACTTATTCCTGAACCGAATGGATAGGACGTTTTTATTCCAAACGAATTGAAATACCGATATCCAACATAAATACCTTCTTCATATAATACTTCCGTTGGTTTCTCGGCAGGTATACCGGGGAAATTCTTTGCGGATGGCATGTCGGCATATTTTACAGGAAAGGTTGTTGCAAGCTTTCCAGATGGATTAACTGCTCCACTCAAAACATCGGCAAAGGCATTACCAGCTTCCTGACCAGGCTGCCATGCTAATAAAATAGCATCCGAATTGTCTTTCCATGATGCAGTTTCAATAACACCACCAACATTCATTACCACAATCAGCTTTTTCCCTTTTGCATGGAAAGCGTCTGCTATATTTTTGATGAGCGATTTCTCCGAATCTATTAAATTAAAATTATCAATAACAGGTCTATCTGCACCTTCTCCGGCATTCCGGCCAATCGTGAATATAGCAACATCCGATTCAATCGCACTTTCCTCAACAATGTCTGAAGTGAGAGCTAATTCGGGTATCAAGCGTGGTATTCCGAGTATAAACTTGGGTTTAGGATGAGCAATCATATCCTGCTCAATATGTGTCGCATATCTTTTTTGCAAATCCTCATTTAGTAGACAACCTGCATTTTTCAAACCTTTGCCAAATGAAACAGTATAAGCTTTATTTACATCGCCACTCCCCGTACCTCCTACGTAGGTGCTGTATGAAGCCACACCAAACAAAGCAATTTTTGCATTTTTTTTCAGGGGCAGTGTGTTGCCTTCATTTTTCAACAATACCAGACTCTCTGATGCAGCCTCGCGGGAGAGTAAAGCATGCGCCTTTAAATCAGGATTATTGGAGAATTTGTAATTATCAAAGGATGGGGTTCTCACTATAATATTTAAAATATGCTCCACATTCTTATCCAGCACTTTTACGTCAAGCGTACCGTCATTGACAGCATCAATTATTTTCTGTTTATGAGTAGCCCCCCCCGGCATTATGAGGTCATTCCCTGCTTTCATCTGAGCAATTTGGTCATCGCCACCAAACCAATCGGTCATTACATACCCTTTAAAGCCCCATTCGTTGCGAAGTATTTGAGTCAGAAGATCAGTTCTCTGCGAAGTATAAGTGCCGTTTAATTTGTTATATGAACTCATTACAGTCCACGGTTGAGCCTTTTTTACCGCTATTTCAAAGCCTCTCAGGTAAATCTCTCTCAAGGCTCTTTCACTTACGATGGCATTCACATGCTCACGATTTGATTCCTGATTGTTAACAGTAAAGTGTTTGATGCTTGTTCCAACACTATTCGATTGAATACCTTTTATAATGGCAGCAGCTATGTAGCCTGTAACAAACGGATCCTCAGAGTAATATTCGAAGTTTCGGCCACAGAGTGGATCTCTATGAATATTCAATCCCGGAGCAAGAATTACGTCAATACCATACTCTCTCACCTCATTTCCAAACGCCACACCCACTTTCTTTACCAACGTAGTATCCCACGACGAAGCCAGCAGTGTACCAACAGGCCAGCCAGTGGCATAATATGTTTTGGTGTCGTTCCGACGAGTCGGGTCGATTCTTACTCCTGCAGGCCCATCTGCCAATGCTGTACCGGGGATTCCCAAGCGGGTAATTCCCATAGTGTAACCGGCTGCTCCTTTTATTCTTCCCTCCGAATTACCTACAATCGGCCCATTGGATATTTTCATGTTGGTACCCACAACTATACTTACCTTTTCTTCCAAGCTCATGGCAGCAATTACATCTTTCACAGGTGACTTTCCTAATTGAGGTAAATCACTAGAGTGCTGACTATAAACAGGGAACAAAAACCCATTAATACTCAAAAGCATTATGAGAAATGATACTATTTTTCGTGATACTTTCATTATGTAGCTTTCCTTATCGTATTTCCTTCAAAGTGAATTATCTCTTCAGTTCATTTATTTGTACCTGAGGTGCCAGTACCTTATTCACTTTTTCAACAATCTGGTTTTTGCTCAATGTGAAAGACTTTGACTGTTTAATATCCTCGCTTGATGCTCCTATTTTCACCGTATAGTTTCCGGCATCTGCAACCCAGGCAGATTGAGCGGTATTGAAAGATGCCAGGTCATTCGCATTCAATATAAAAGTAATTGTTTGAGATTCACCCGGTTTCAATAATCTGGTTTTGGCAAAACCTTTTAGCTCTTCATTCGGTTTATCCATGCTTTTTTCCGGTGCACTCAAGTACAATTGTACCACCTCTTTTCCCGCTACTTTCCCAGTGTTAGTAATGGTTACAGTGGCTTTTAGTTCTTTGTTGAACGTTTGCGAATTAAGTTTCAGATTGCTGTACGCAAACTGAGTATATGACAGACCAAACCCAAACTCATACGCTGGTTTTATCTTAAAACTGTTATAATACCGATATCCCACATAAATACCCTCTTCGTAGACATCTTCTGTATAAGGTCCTTTTGTAATGATAGTCTTGATAATTTTTTCTGGAAATTCCTTGCCCGGAAAGTCTTTAGCAGTAGGCACGTCGTTGTATGAAGCAGGAAATGTTGTAGCCAGTTTACCGGACGGATTCACTTTTCCTGTTAATACATCGGCTATCGCATTACCACCTTCCTGGCCGGGTTGCCAAACGAGCAAAATTGCATCTGCGTAATCTTTCCATGGCATTACATCAATTGCACTTCCAATGTTAAGCACAATAATTACTTTTTTGTTTTGCGCATGGAAAGCATCTGCCACATCCTTCATCGCTGTTTTTTCTACTTCTGTCAAATAAAAATCGCCTTCAGGTTTTCCGTCGTTACCTTCGCCTAATTTTTTACCTATAGCAAAAATAGCTATATCGGATGTTGCAACTTTTTTATTGAGTAATTCTTTATCTAAAGTATATTCAGGAGCAGGTGGAGTTGGATGTAAATATTCCTTAAGTAACTGTTTTTTTGGATGGGTAACTTTATAATTACGAATATAGTCGGTATATAGTGTATCCAAATCTTTGTCAAGCGTATAGCCTGCATTAGATAAACCTTGTACTAAAGAAATAGTGTAGGCACAATTTACCTGACCACTTCCGGTACCACCTGTAATCAGATCGTAGCTATTATTACCAAATAGAGCAACACGACGAATGCCTGATGCAATAGGTAACACCTGTCCTTCATTCTTTAACAATACCATTCCTTCAGAGGCGACTTCTCTTGAAATTTGACCATTTCCTTTAAGATTCGGTTGATTGGAAAATTTGTAGTGTTTGAACGAGGGGGATTGCAAGATAATATTTAAAATACCTGCTATGTTTTCATCCAACACTTTTTCGGAGAGTTTACCACTTTTTACCGCCTCCAATATTTGTTTTGCCTGAGAGGCCATACCCGGCATAAGTAGATTATTGCCAGCCAGCATTTGAGCTACAGGCTCTTTCCCTGAAAACCAATCGGTCATTACAAACCCTTTGAATCCCCACTCCTTGCGCAAAATCGTTTTCAGCAGGTCTTCACTTTCAGAAGCATAAGTACCATTCACCTGATTGTAAGCACTCATCACCGTCCAGGGATGCGAATTTTTAACTGCTATTTCGAAAGGTTTCAGATATATTTCTCTTAAGGCTCTTTCGCTGACTATCGTATTCGCTGTAAAACGGTTTTTTTCTTGTTCATTGGCCACAAAATGTTTGATAGAAGTACCTACTCCGTTTGATTGAATGCCGTTGACCATAGCAGAAGTTATCAGACCTGAAATTAACGGATCTTCAGAATAATACTCAAAATTTCGCCCTCCAAGTGGATTGCGTTGTATATTTAATGCAGGTGCCAGTAATACGTCAATGCCATACTCTTTTGCTTCGTGACCCATAGCAACACCCACTTTTTTCACCAAATCAACATCCCATGTAGAAGCTAGTGAAGTACCTACCGGCCAGGCAGTAGCGTAAAAAGTTTTACCGGGAACATTATCGCGTTTAGGGTCAATGCGCACACCGGCAGGACCATCGGAAAGAATGATGTAAGGAATACCCAATCGGAGATTTGCATTGGTTGTACCGGCAGCTCCGGGAACACCCTCCTGCGTATTGCCAACCACAGTTTGAAAATTATCCTCCGGCATTTTAAAGCCATTGCCCACAACCATGTTTACTTTTTCAGCAAGTGTCATGGCCTTAATTACCTCTTTAATAGTATAAGGGGTTAACTGCGGAGTAATTTTCACCGGAATATTTTGAGCAATTGTATTAAATGATATGATTGAAAACAATAGGAGTATTGGTCGGAAATTCATAGCATTATTGTGTTTATTTTGTGATTTAAGGGTGAAATATGCATTCAAGTTGATATATTGTAAAACAACTTGCCAAAAGGCTATTTGAAGAGGGGAGGCAATAAGAAAAACTTCTTGAAACAGAATAAGTATGGTGGCCACAAGGGCCACCCTTACTTATTTTTTATTTAGTTTCCACTATTCTTACTCCTGTGCAGTCAAACATATCCATCAATGATCCGGTTACATTATTATCATCTTTCTTTTCTAAAAAGAGATAACAATCATAGCCACTAGCAGTGAAATAGCCGGTAACAGACTTTTCCTTTTCTTCTACTTTTGAGAATATATTTGCAGACGGTTTGCCTTCTTGCAACATTGTTCCAATCAGCTTTCCATCTTTTCGTTCAAAAGTAACAACATTTTTAGCATCCCCACTAGGTAAACCAGTTACTAATACACTCCATTTTCCAATAAAATAGTCGCCCGAAGCTTGAGCTTTTGCTCCAATAGAAAATACCAAGCTGCACACGATGGCAGCAATAAAAACATTTAATTTCTTCATGATCTTTAATTTTAAAATTATAAATATTATTGTTTGATAAATAATTCTGGGTTTTGAAAACCTAACTCTCAAAGTTCTTGCTCATAAACAAAGAACTTTGAAGAGTTAGGAGTTAACTACTAATTTATACCTGATTTTTATTTATAGTTTGAAATTTACTGAAAATTCAATGGTGCGAGGACGAATAGCATTTGCAGTCATTATTTTTCCGATATAAGAAGGTTCCATGGCTGCTGTTATCTGGTCAGCTCCTTGTAAAGCCCCACCAATACCTTTCTCATTCAAGAAATTCACCACTTGCAATTTCATATCGCAATTTCGGCTCAATCGGTAATCAAGCCCAGCAAAGTTTTCCCATCTGCTGTTGTAATAAATTGTATTGCTAAGATTACCATATTGTTTACTGAAATAACGTAAACTTGCCCAAATTTTAAAGTCACCTAATTTATAGCTAGGATCTATTTCCATTAAAACCTTCGACAATCCCGGAACCATAGTATTATTGTACGAATAAGTTTGTCCAAAAGCGCTTACACTATAGTTTTGGTATTGTGGATTTTGCAAGGTAATTAAATAGTGTAGATTAAAGTTTTTAAACGGACTTGTTACGATGTCAGTAGTCCAACCCAGTGTTTTAATATCGTAGAAAATAGGATTAACCTTAGTTTTTGACAAATGAGTTGGATCTGCCGGGTCGTAAATATCCATTGATGTCAGGTTATTGAGTTTTTGACTACTGGTTACTTTCGACACAATACTAAATTTATCACTTGCATTCCAGTAAACACCTCCACCTAAAAACAACACCTTGACTTGCTTGTCACTCGCAACAGTTGTTTGGGCAATGTAATGTCCAGCAGCATCTTTAGTTTGTAATGGATTTCCTAATGCATCTTTCTGATCAGTTGGATAATCCCAAAAACGGCTATAGTAATCGTTATACGTAACATCACCCAAAAAGCCAAACTCATTGGTGACTTTTGCAACAAAACTTGCTACACCTACATGATTCCATTTGTTTTTGAAGTCAGCTGTTATAAGCGGTCTATCATAAACATAATCATTGGCATATTGGTCATGAGTTTCTTTGTCGTCTTGTTTTTCGATGCGGCCACCTACTGTGATATCAAAAATTTTGCCTACTTTAAAATCATCCGAGAAGTACAAGGCTGTTTTATTTGTTGTAATCTGGTTCATATTACCTGATATAGGTATAACTCCATCGGCATTAGTTGCTTTAACGAACATATGATAAGCAGGTACATACGTTTTCCAATCCAACAACTGTGGAGTAGCAGTAGCAGTTTGGTAATACATGGCCTGGTTTGTTTTTTGCATACCTGTAGCGTAGTACTGTTCAGTAAGACCGAGTCTAAGATTATGATCGCCATATTTCTTGGTAAGTTCTACACGGGTTAGTGATTGATCTATATTCGTCGGTTCAATGTATTGAGTAACTACCTGTTGAGCGAAACCTGCATAGGCTGTAGTAGTTCCTTGCATAAAGAATTGATTATTTGCATCGGTTGTAGCAGCCCCCAAGCTTAGTGGAAACTGGATTAGAAAAGGAGATTTTGAATGCATATACATTGATGTGTACATCAATTTAAATCCATTCTTAAATTTGTGATTTCCATTCAAATAGAGAGCATCTGAAGTATTATTATTATAATTGGGATCTCCCATATTATATTTAACGCTTGCTTTTGTGTTTGCATCTCCATAGGCACTGCTTCCACTTGCTAAGGTATAACTATCCATACCTAAATTAAACCCGGGCATTTCAGCGAAATTACCGTTTCCATTATAAATAAACGGCAGGTTGTTGTTCATATCCAAATATTCTACAGCGTGTTTATACAAAAGGTTCACATTTCCATTTTTGTATTTTTTAGAAATACCGGCTTTAAACATTTCCATTCTTTCGTCAGACCAACGGTCATACCCTCTGTTAATCCCATTCTTTTGCCCATAAGTCTCATGCATCCCGAGCATATATCCCCAACCTTTCGTGCCTATCGGTCCGGAGATATTCCCACTATAAATCAAAGAACCAAAATTATTTACTTTTACTGAAAAGAATCCTTTAAACTTAGATCCGGGCTCACGGTCATATGAATCTATACAAAAACCTATTTTACCAAAAGTAAGTGCACCTTCAGCAAGAGAGAGTAATCCAATTCGTCCGATATTGCTATCGTATTTCCAAACCGATGTAACAATTTGTGGAAAGAATTGATAAACACCAGGTATGCCGTTTTCCATAATCAGAAGATCGCCTCCCGGAGGAATACCAATGTTGATTTGCCTTGGCTGGGAAGGGGAAGATGCATTAAGCATCTCGTTTCGGTTCTTTTCTTCTTTGTTGTTAACAACAAGCGTGTCGGCTGTAGACACTGTTGTTTCAGACTTGTTTTTTTTCGCTGTCTGTGCAAATGACTGATTTGGTAATAATGCTCCAAGAGCCAATAACATACCAATCCCTAAAGGAATAAATGTTTTTTTCATAAAAAATAAATTTAAAGTGTTTTGTTTGTTATATTATTTAAGACTACATTTACTCAATTTCATATCATCAAATTAATTTTGATTCAAAATTTCAATAATAAAATATATCAATATTAAGTTGAGTCCTAAACTTTGAACAAAAATATATCCATAGTAATATATATATGTCTTGATTTATTTTCCCAATAAAAATGTATGTATAAAGAAATCGGCAAAGATGTATATCTTTGCCGGGAAATTGATAATCATAGATATACAAATATCTATGTTATTAATAATGGAAAATGAGGTTTGAATATTTAAGATTCCGAAATTGTTGTTTTCTTAAATTCACTTGGAGTGAGGTTGGTGTATTTCTTAAAAAAACTATTAAATACAGCTTTGGAATTAAAACCGCACTCATATGCAATGGCTAAAATTGACCAACTATTATATTTTTCGGATTTTAATAATTTCTTTGCATATTCAATTCGGTACTCATTAACAAAAGCATAAAAACTTTTTCCAAGATATTCATTTAAGACTTCCGATAAATAGTGTTTTGGAATAGAAGTATGGATAGATAGTTTACCAATAGATAATTCAGTATCTTTCCAAACTTCAGATTCTTCCATACACTTTACTAAAATAAGTATATAGTTTTTTGCATCATCACTTTTTAATCCTGACTTTTGATATTTGCCCGATGTTGAATCATTTAATTCAGAATCAAATTCATTTTCAGAATTAATTTTTATTTCAGAATTTAATTGTTTTTGATTAAAACCCCAAATACTTAGCACATACACGTAAAATAACTCAACAATATGTCTAGCTAAAATTGCATCTGTATTGAAGTGATTCCTTTCATAAATAGCACTACTTATTATTATCATTATAATTATCATGAAGAATAAAACTATCATCGCTATTAACCAGTTTAGACTTATTTTATACGAATTATATGAATAGTAATGATGTGCGTTCTTTTTAAAACGTATTACAATTTTTAGTGCAGAAATTATGTAAATAATTAATAGGATCTGAAATATAATACCAGATACTATTTTAATTGATTCATATTTTTCAAACAAACATAAAAATGGAACAGAATTGTTTGCCGGCAAACTTTTCAAAATAGCCATAATTATCAATAAAACCGATGTTGGAAGTGCATGTAGAAAATCAATTTTGTAAAATATTTTGTAATCAGTTGTTATATATTTAGAATACAAATACAGTAATGGAGCAAATAACATATATATAGATAAAGAAATACCAGTTCTGTTAACTGGTATTATGGAAAGATTATGCATAATATCTAATCCAAAGATTAAAGCAAAAACTACCAATAAAATAGACAAAATCATATCTGCAATTTTTAATGGCTTTTTGTTTAACATTAAAAATATAGCAAAAAACGATTGTGAGAATCCTATAAATGTGACTATTAAATCCATATTAATTATATAACTGTGTTTGTTTGAAAGGTTAACTATTTAGAATAAAATCCATTTCTGTATTAGATTAGCTGTTTTTTAAATATACCAACTTGAACACAAAGAAAGATAATATTATTAGAATAAAAAAACGATAATCTCAAAAAATAACTTTTTGAATTTAGCTCGTTGTTACGTTTTTTGATAAAATTTACAAATATAACTGCTACTTTTGATAATGATTTGGTCGGTGTTACATCCACAGATACGGGGATTCCAATCCATGTAAGGACGTGCCTTCTCATTTTGAACCCACACTCGGTAATATTATGTAAAACGCCTGAAACCTCAAGGAAATACTCATCTATGCTGTATGTTTCCTGGTTGGGACTATAATCGGATTGGATATTCATTACCCGGCTACTCATTTCACCATACAAAGAGAAGTTTGAAGAAGAGATGTTCACTTTACATCTTTCGAAGAGGTATCTATATTCGAATGCGGGTGCGCCAATAGGTATGCCGAGTGTTTTCTTCTTTACTACCGGCTATAACACATCCGTCGTATTTGTTGAGAACAACAAAAGGTATAAGTTAGTTATTAAAGTAAAATGCAAGAAATCATAAATTATAAAAATATGTAGATCTTAAAATCAGCTGCATTAACCGGTCCTTTTAATATCCAGGCAGCTTTTGATAAATATTGTTTTAATTGAGATAAGGTTAGCTTTTCGTTGTTCATTGAGAAATAATCAGTTTTTAATGTTCCAAAACTACACATTCCATTTTAATAAAGCTATAAGTCTGTTACACTTTTATTAATATCCCGCACTAAAAATGAGGTGCATTTCTTTTGATACAGCCTCTTTTAGTTTTTACAAAAGTCTCCTAAAAGTGTACCATGTAACTAGTAGATCGTAAATAGCATAAAAAAAACCGCTTCATGTAAATAAACGGTCCTTTTTATGCTATTTGTTTTTTTACCAATTATTTGCCCCAATTTCCTTTGAGATATTCCCGTCTTTAATCGACTTCTCAATAATATCTAAAGTAGCTAAAGCTCTTTTATGCGAAGCATAAAAAGTTTTTCCATAACTATTTTTGTAGACACTTCTGTCCAGTATCGGATAAACTGAACTAATATTAATTGTACTATAAGAAGTCGGCGTGTTTCCACCGCCAATTTTCTGATCATATTCTGTAAGACTCAGGGTTATTCTTGCCTTTCCATCTTTTACATCAACTCTGATAACATGCCAGGTTGAGCAGGTAAACGTTGAAAATAAAACCGGCCCTGAGTATGCCTTGAAATAAATTCCTTTTACAACAATTAAACCAGCATCTTTGTCCTGAGTTTGAATAACAGATTTTCCACTTGCATAATTATATACAAAGTAGCTCAATGCTCTGTTATATATTTCATCTTTTTTCATATCTGCAACTTCTACTATTCTCTGATAAGTAATGTTCCCGTTTTCATCTAACTTCCATTGACCTTCAATTCCTGAAAGCATAGATTTTACATCTTTACTTTGCCCAAAGGCAAATAATGCAGAAAATATTAATACTAAAATAAATAATATTTTTTTCATAGCGATCTAATTTGTTTGTTTTTAATACACAAGAAATACAAGAATTCTGCATAATAATTTTGTATGCTTCATGGCATCGGTTAATAAAGCCTTTATAAAAAATTCATCGTATAATATAACTCCTGTAATCCTGTTCCATTTTGAACGTCCCTATTAACGGGGCTTTATATCTTTGCTCATACCTTCCCGTATTTCTAATGGTATATAATTCTGGTATTGTATTCCTTTTGTTTTGTGATCTTTTATTTTATCATAAATATTAATAGTCCGTTTGAATTCGTATAATACAGCCCATTTCACTATATTCAATCGTTTGTTTGGGAAACTATGCCTTATTTGTAATAACATTTTAGTTCAGCAGAATACAGTCTGATAATTTTACTATCATGAGTCTGTATTTGTTAAAGCAAATGAATAGACATTGTTAATGCAAACTGCTTCAGGCAATGCAGATTCATTTTTTTGTAAGAAATAATTATTTCAGGTTATAGCAATCTGTCCCTATATATAGTGCTTTTTCACTTTTAAATTTACCTCTATCAGTTATATCCCCATTGCTGTTTTTAAAAGTAATATCCGGATTAATTAATTCATACGTTAAATATTGCGGATTACTGTCAACCGGTTGATTGGGGATTGAAATGGATGTACGTACAACTTCCGTTGTTGAGGTAAATGTATAAATATAGAATAAATAGGTGCTGATTTGTCCGGTCAGCGAAACAGATTGCAAAACAAAACGGGAATATACTTTCCCGGAAGGAGTAAACGAAGGGTCAACTGTGATATTGGGATCATTCAATGAACATCCTGCCAATATTACCAACACAAACAAAGACAAAAATAATTTTTTCATAATGATTCATTTCTAAGTTTAATGTTGATTTATTTTAATATTAATTAAATCTACATTTTAAACAGTGTAAAATTATCTTATTTGCATTTTTTTCATATAGTCTGTTTGTAGTAATTAGTACATTTAAGAGTAGTAATTATTGTAGGTACAAAGGAGCAGTTTCAATCATCATAAAAAAGGACAGCTCATATGTAATAGTTTAGTCAAGTTCGATTTACGCCACAAAATTCAGGATAATTCAATGAAACAAAATAGTTCAATAAATATCGGCTTATATTTGTTCCTCTTCTTCAAAACGATTAACTTTCATGGTTTAAACCTATTTTACACACCTTCATCCTTTTTTCACTTTCGACTTATGGTTATTTCTCGTATATCCCACCTTTATCCCATAGTATATATGATATGGGATAAAGGTGGGATATAGGTGGGATAAAGGTGGGATAACTATGGGATAACTAAGGAACAACCTGGAGCAGGTGTAAAGGAAATGATACAGGCATGAGAAAAAGGAATTGAAAGGTAGGCTTTATGTTATTTCGTTTGCAGAATACTATTTGGGGTTTTAAGAGCTTTTTCTGAACTGCTTTTAAAATTGATAACCCATAACAAAAACAGAGGATTACTTGTTTCCTTCACGACAAAAATAAATTACAGGCATATTAAACAAGTAACTGATTCTAACCGGGAAAAAATTCAACCAATTTGAACTAAAACGTTAAAAATATGTTTTGCCTTTAAAGTAAAATGCAGGTTGATTCGTCTACCTGAATATGGAGAATGCCATGAATTATTCCACCAGTGAGCAAAAAACCAATTCTATATCTACAACCATACAGGAATTTGGAGAGAAGTTGTTCGGTTTTGTGCGTAAAAAAGTAAAGACTACCGAGGATGCGGAAGATATCCTTCAGGAGGTTTGGTTTCAGTTAAGCAATCTGAGCGATATCGCCGAATTGGATAACGTGAGTGCATGGCTATATGAGGTTGCCAGAAATAAAATTACCGATAGAGCCCGCAAGAAAAAGAATTTATCCCTCGAAGACTATGGCTATGAATCGGAAGAAGGTGAGTTTGACTTCAAAGAGATATTGTTACTGGACGATACAAATAATCCCGAACTGGCATTTTTCAAAGAGTTATTCTGGAAAGAGTTCCAACACGCATTGGATGAATTGCCACCCAACCAGAAAGATGTTTTTATACTCAATGAAATGGAGGACATGACCTTACAGGAAATTGCCGACAGGCAGGGAGAGAAGTTGAAAACCATTATCAGCCGCAAAGGATATGCAGTAAAGCATTTGAGGAACAAGCTGAGTTATTTATATAAAGAACTGACAGGCTGAAAATAGTAGGTAGCAGGTAGAAAGAAGTAGGTAGAAAGAAAAAAAGGATGTAGAAGTGGATGGAAAAGAGAATAAAACAGGTTGTTTAAGAAATGCCATACTACGAATAACTGGCTGCAAAATTCAAAACAAACCTGACAGCGTCGAAGATCTGTCAGCGTTAATAACCAAAAAGAGATTTTCAAGAAGAAACAACATAAAAAAGAACAAGATGAATACAATGTATCAACATCACTGGAGAAAGAGACGGTTTTTGTTTATCCCCATATTCCTGATTGGATTATTTGCGGTTAGTGCCATCGTCATGCTGCTTTGGAACGCCATTTTGCCTAAAGTATCGGGACTATTGCCGTTGAGCTACTGGCAGGCCATGGGACTCTTTGTACTTAGCCGTATACTGTTCAGCGGATTTCATTTCAGGCGTCACCACGGGAACAGGCCTCCATTCATACATCCATCGATTAAGAACAGGTTTATGGAAATGAACGATGAGGAACGTGAACAGTTCAGGAGCCAGTGGAAACAACGTTTTTGCAAGTAATTATCAGGTCGATTCATTAGTACAATAGGTTTAATTAAATTTATATATTTATTTAAACCTGAAATTGAATGATGATTAAAGTAAAACAACCGGACAATCGTCTTACCAAATATAAAAGAGATATTAAACTTAAAACAAAAAATTAATCAACATGAGACATTCAATTTTTAGTGTCATACTATCAGGCATCATCATAGGAGCATTGTTCTTCTTTATGCCGATATTGGTATTGGGTATTTTCATTTTCCTGTTCATCATCAGGCTCCTGCATATTGGATATATGAGCCATAGATGGTATGGGCCGGGATATTACGGGCATCATGGATACAGGTACGGGTGCGATTGCGGATACGGATATGGCTATCGTGAAGGGGATGAAAGCAGGGGATCAGAACATGATAAGGATTATGATTCTCATCACCATCATAACCACGACCATCATCACGGTCATGGATCTATGGAAGGACCCCTGTATTATTGGGCAGATAAAATAAGGAATATGAGTGAAGAAGATTATTCCGGATTCAAGGATAAAATGAAGAAAGGTTTTGGACATGGTTATTATGGTGGAAGACCAGAGAGTTATGACCGGTGTGAATGTGGCAGGAAACGTGAAGCGGATTCCGACAGTAATTCCGATACAAAGAAAGAAGACACAACACAAAACAATGAATCTAAATAAACAGACACAATGTATAGAAGATCAAGATTTTTAATTGGATTTTTAGCTGCAGCACTAACATTTGGAGGACTTATGGCAACTGTTGGTCCTGAACATTTTCACCGTGCCTGGCATTGGCATCACCATATGAACAGTTGCTGCATGTACAACGAGGAACGTATGAATTCATACGATGAACCTGAACGATACGAACGATACGAACGGCATGAAAGAACAGAACGGGCAGTATCGCCCGTGCAGGATCTGAAAGCAGATTCTGTAAAGAAATAAAACAACAGATACTTCAGATTATTCTTTCATTATTTAACGTGAATTATTGAAATAACTCTTCCAATACCGCAAGGATTTGGAAGAGTTTTTTTGTTTCAGGAACATTTAATAAAAAAGTGTTGTTTATTAAATTATAAATTTAAAAACAAAACATCCATATGAATAAAACACGGTTAGAAGCTTTTAGTGATGGGGTGATTGCCATTCTCATCACCATCATGGTACTGGAACTTAAGACTCCGGGTGGAACCGACTGGCGTTCGTTGCAGCTGCTGGCACCCAAGCTTGTCAGTTACATTACCAGCTTTATTTACATTGCCATTTACTGGAATAACCATCATCACATGTTTCATACCGTAAAGCACGTTACAGGCGCTATCCTGTGGTCGAATGCCCATTTGCTGTTCTGGTTATCGCTGGTCCCATTTGTAACAGGCTGGGCAGGGGAAAGCCATTTTGCCGAACTGCCTGTAGCTGCTTATTCATTTGTCCTTTTAATGGCCGGAATAGCATATTTTATACTATCCAAAACCATTATAGCTGTTCATGGAAAAGATTCCGTTTTATCTGTTGCCGTTGGGAAAGATTTGAAAGGTATTATTTCGATGATTGGGTATGCTGTGGCTGTCCCGCTTTCTTTTATTTACACGACAAGTTCAATTGGCATTATTATTGCTATTGCATTCCTGTGGTTGATTCCGGATAGAAGGATTGAAAAGAGAGTAAAAGAGGATGATTGAAAGAGAACAATTTAATGTAAATTTAATTAGTCATTTGTAATTTTGTAAATGTAATCTTTATGGTAAAATAATACTAAAAAATCCACTTATGAAAAAATTAATTTCTGTAGAAACGGGAAAAAATAGAGCCGTTTTTTCTTCCATACATTCCATTCTGTTTGCTCTCATTTGTATTCTTGCATTGTCAGGCTGTACGGAATATCAATATATCGTGGTAAACAGCAATTTAAATAAGAACGACAACAAGGAATTTAATATTGAGAATGATACGGTATCTATTAAATATACATTTTCAGGTCAGAATTTTCGACTATCCCAAACAATATTCAACAAGTTGCAAGTGCCGCTTTACGTTGACTGGCAAAGAACAAATATCATTGTCAATGGTAATCAGATAAGCGATTCCATTTATGAGAATCAGGCGGGCTACATTGCACCGCTATCGAAGGTTACCATAGTAAGTAATCCATTGCTTGAAAAATTTATTAACCTCAAACCGCTGGAATCGATCCCACAAGCCGTTGTCAACAAAGGAGTGAATAAAGATTGGGTTATGCTCACATTCGACAAGGAAACCACCCCACTCTATTTTAGAAATTATCTTACCCTGACAACCCATGATGATTTCACGTTTCCCATGAATATAGATAATTCGTTCTGGTTTTCAAATATACTACAGAATTCAACAAGTCCGACCTCAGAAACAACGAGTCGATCGAATCAATTTTACCTGCGAAGGACTACAGGTTTTGGTAAATTCATGGGATGGACTGCCGGAATTGCAGTAATGGTATTGAGTGCACCCTTCTTATCACAAGAATACCAGGAATAGCCTTATTTCCTACCAGATTTACTGCTCCCCCTGCTCCCGAAACTGGTAGAAGATGGTTTAATATTTTTAGTAGCACCAGCCTTCTTACCATTCGAATTACTGGAACGTTCACGTAAATCCCGGGATTTAGGATTCAGGTTTGATGAACGTGAAGGTTTCCTGGCAGGTTTAGCTGTTGAATAGCTGGAAGAGTTCCGTGTACCTGATTCAGCGTTCCGTGTTCCGTGTTCCGTGTTCTTTGATTCGTTTCCCGGGCTCTTACCTCTTACCTCTTGCCTCTTACCTCTGTTAATGGAACCTTCTTCAGTAGAAGTGGAGTGTTCTATAGCCGACATAATCTCTTTCATTTCATTTGGTTCGAGTTGACGCCATTCTCCTAAGGGTAATCCTTTCAGGCTAATGTTCATGATACGGATACGTTCCAGCTTGATTACCTCATAGTCGAAATGCTCACACATACGTCTTATCTGACGGTTCAACCCCTGTACCAACACAATGCGGAATGAGAATACAGAATCTTTCACCACTTTGCATTTCTTGGTTATTTCACCCAGGATAGGTACTCCGCTACCCATTTTGAGGATGAATTCATCGGTGAGAGGTTTATTCACGGTAACCAGATACTCTTTTTCATGGCTATTACCGGCCCGAAGAATTTTATTGACCATATCCCCGTTGTTGGTCATAAAAATCAAACCTTGCGACTCTTTATCCAGTCTACCGACCGGAAAAATGCGTTCATGGTATCCTATATAATCGACAATGCTGTCTTTGACTCCTATTTCAGTGGTACTGATTATTCCCACAGGCTTATTAAAGGCAAGGAAAACAAAATCATCACCTTTCTTGGTTTCAACCGGATTACCATTAAGCATAACTTTGTCCTTAACGGAAACCTGATCGCCTAATTTGGCTCTTTTACCATTCACCACTACATGACCTTGTTCTATATACTTGTCGGCTTCACGACGTGAGCAATACCCGCTGTCGCTGATAAATTTATTAAGCCTTATTTTTTCAGTCATTATATGGTAGTTTGAAGGGTTTAAAGAGTTTGATTTGTTTGAAATGTTTGAAGGGGTTGAAAAGATTGAAGGGTTGTAAGAGCATTGAGCCTATTTTAAAACATCGAGCAATTCACTGACAATCATGGCCGTCGCACCCCATATTTCCACTCCGTTAATGATATATGTCGGAGCATTGACCAGTATTTTCCTGGAAGTGGAATAAAACTCCTTTTGAGTAATGTTATTGCTGTCATAAAGGTCGTCCACATTAACCTCAATAACAGATTGGACTTCCTTTTTATCCGGAATATATTCGGGCTTTTGACTGGAATATCCGACAAATACCTTGACTAAAAAATTGCTTGGTGGTATATAAAAATCCGTAAGTTGACCAACAAGTTGAATCTTATCGCTGGATACCCCTATTTCTTCATTCGTTTCACGAAGGGCTGTAGCTTCAAAGCTACTGTCGGTACTCTCATATTGTCCACCGGGAAAAGAAATCTGACCGCTATGCACTCCGTCGTATTCACTACGTTTAATAAAAACAGTTTTTAATTGACCCTGATCCGGAAAAAGAAGAACTAAAACTGCACTTCTTTTAGCTAAAGGCATCATGCCGTTTAATCCTGAAAAGTCTTCCACTCTATGAATGGGTGACATTTTCAAATGAGATAATGCTCCCGGCAATGGCCTCAAAAACTTCTGCTTTAATTCTTCAATAGTTAGTTGCATTCTTTAAAACAGGGGTTAAAGGTTAGATAGGATCTATCAATTAGAATTCAGTCGTTCATACAATAATTCTAAATCGCAAGAACGTATAATTACATAAAAAAGCACGTAAAGTTACTGCACACATTTTAAGGTAGTATTACTGGCAAATAATGCATCCTTCGCATTTGGATAACTCACCACGCAACCTTTTTTCTACTAAGAGTTTTATCCTGTCCTTCAAAGCCAGTATACGAATATTTTCAATAACATCATTGGTAAAGGCAAACATGAGCAATAGCTTAGCTTCAGCTTCAGGTATCCCGCGTGATTGCATATAGAATTTTGCCGTCTCATCCAACTGTCCAATGGTAGCACCGTGTGAGCATTTCACATCATCTGCATAGATTTCCAGTTGAGGCTTCGTGCTCATTTTGGCAGTATTCTTTAACAGGATATTTTTATTGATCTGGAATGCCGAGGTCTTCTGTGCATCTTTTGCAACAAGTATCTTTCCTGTAAATCCGGCTTTAGCGTTATCATCCAGTACGTATTTAAACAATTCGTTGCTGTGGCAATTCGGTTTGTTATGCATGATGTACGTAAAATTATCAACCTGTTGATATTTGTCGGCTATTACCATACCGCACAAAAGGGTTTCACAATGTTCACCATCCAGGTCAATTTCAATGGAATTGCGGGTGATACCATTGTGCAAAGTAATGACATTGGTCAATACGCTCGAAGATGTTTTCTGATCGATGAGTAAGGTAGAAAGGTTTGTTGTTTTGACATGTGTATTCTCAAGTTTATAGTGCTCATAAGATGCGTTTTCGCCTACAAAAACTTCAGTAACACGGTTAGACAGGAAGCGGACATCATCCATAGTATGATCGCAAACAAGCAACTGTGCATGTGCACCTTCATCCAGAATAATCAGGTTATGGCTGTTCGCCATAAAATCAACATCCGAACGCATGATGTTTATAAGCTGTACCGGTTTGTCAAGTATCACTCCTTTGGGAACGTACATAAAAAAACCATCCTGGGCAAAAGCACCATTAAAGGCAACAAGTCCATCATTTTTAGATGTACTGAGTTTACCAAAATAATCTTTCAACAATTCGGGATGAGATGTGGCAATTTCCTTCAGACTGCCAATGACAACGCCTTTAGGCAAGGTTTTATTATTGGGCTCATTCACCGGATAGAAAGCATCATTGACAACAAAAAACAGGAATGAATTAATCCCGGGCACATCACACTTAAAAACCTCATATGGATTTACAGGTATGGAAACCCGGTTAATATTCAACCCATAATCCAGGGAAAGTGGTTCTTTCAGGTCTGAATATTTGTAGTTTTCCAGTCTGGGAGTAGGGAATCCCAGTTTTTCAAACAATTCAAAAGACACATCACGTGAATCGTTCATCACAGGAGCAGAATGATCCTTTATGCTCTGGTGGTGTTGTTTGTATAAGTCGATATATTGTTGTTCCATATTACCTCTCCCCGACTCCTCTCCATTGGGAGATAGAAGTTTTGCCGGGATATATTTTATTTACATTATTATTTAACCGAAAAGACTGAAAATCTATATTCTTTCCAATTCAACAGTAGATTCTATTCATGATTAACCTTTTCAACCAATTAACTAATTAGTTAATCAACTAAACTTACTCTCCTTCTACTTCCTTCTTAATCCAGTCATACCCTTTTTCTTCCAATTCCAACGCAAGTTCTTTGCCTCCGGTTTTCACAATGCGGCCATCATAAAGGACATGAACAAAGTCAGGAACAATATAGTCCAACAATCGTTGATAATGTGTGATCAGGATGGTGGCGTTATCCGGGCGTTTCAATTTATTGACACCGTTTGCTACAATGCGCAATGCATCAATATCCAGGCCTGAATCAGTTTCATCGAGTATGGCCAACCTTGGATCGAGCATAGCCATCTGAAAAATCTCATTCTTCTTCTTCTCTCCACCCGAGAAACCTTCATTAACGGAACGATTAGCAAGGTTGCTGTCCATTTCTACCAATTCTTTCTTCTCACGCATGGTACGAAGGAAATCGGTAGCCGACATAGGTTCAAGTTTATTATACTTGCGATGTTCATTCAGTGCAGTACGCATAAAATTCACCATACTAACTCCCGGAATTTCAACCGGATATTGAAAGCTAAGAAATATCCCTTCACGGGAACGATCCTCCGGTAACATTTCCAATAAGTTTTTACCGTAAAAAACAACTTCACCCTTAGTAACTTCAAAAGCCTGATTGCCCGAGAGCACGGAAGCCAATGTAGATTTACCGGCACCGTTAGGTCCCATAATGGCATGTATTTCTCCCGGACGAACCACTAAATCCAGTCCTTTTAATATCTCCTTGCCATTGATGTTGGCGTGTAGGTTTTTAATTTCAAGCATATTTTGTTATAAATACGACCCCCGACCCCTAAAGGGGAGTAAAAAGTCTTTAGTTTTAATTTTATTTGTGCGGTAAATTATATTCTTTGTTGTACACTACTAAAACACTTTAAAAAAGCATGGTATCAACCAACACTCCCCTCTAATGTGATCTGCAGCAATTTTTGGGCTTCTACTGCAAACTCCATAGGAAGCTGGTTCAGTACCTCTTTGGCATACCCGTTTACTATAAGCCCGACAGCATCTTCTGTTGAAATGCCCCGTTGGTTGCAATAAAATATCTGGTCTTCATTAATCTTAGAGGTGGTAGCTTCATGTTCTACAACGGAAGAATCGTTACTCACTTCCATATAGGGGAAAGTGTGTGCACCACATTTATCTCCCAGCAACAAGCTGTCGCATTGTGAGTAGTTCCGTGAGTTTTCGGCATTCTTATTTATCTTGACCAGGCCACGGTAACTGTTCTGGCCTTGTCCGGCTGAAATGCCCTTAGAAAGAATATGGCTGCGGGTATTTTTGCCGATATGCTGCATTTTTGTACCTGTATCTGCTTGTTGATGGTGATTGGTAACAGCAACGGAATAAAATTCAGCCGATGAATTATCTCCCAACAATATACAACTTGGGTATTTCCAGGTTATGGCAGAACCAGTTTCAACCTGAGTCCATGATATCTTGGAATTTTCGCCTTTGCAAATTCCTCGTTTTGTTACAAAATTAAAAATACCTCCTTTGCCGTTCTTATCACCGGGATACCAGTTCTGAACAGTTGAGTATTTTACCTGAGCATTCTTTAATACAACGATTTCCACGATCGCTGCATGAAGTTGATTCTCATCACGCATTGGGGCAGTACAACCTTCGAGATATGAAACGTAGCTATCTTCATCCGCAATGATCAACGTTCGTTCAAACTGACCTGTATTCAATGCATTAATGCGGAAGTATGTTGATAGTTCCATGGGGCAGCGAACACCTTTCGGGATATAAACAAACGAACCATCACTAAAAACAGCCGAATTAAGCGTTGCAAAAAAGTTATCGGTATAAGGCACTACAGAGCTCATGTATTTTTGAACCAGATCAGGATGATGTTGAACGGCATCACTGAATGAACAGAAAATAATGCCCATATCGTTCAAACTCTCTTTGAAAGTAGTTTTTACTGACACACTATCCAGAACTGCATCAACTGCAACACCCGATAATGCCAAGCGTTCATGAAGAGGAATGCCTAGCTTTTCAAATGTTTTCAGTAATTCAGGATCTACTTCATCCAGATTTTTAGGTGCATTTTTTCGGGGAGCTGCATAATATGCTATACTCTGATAATCAATTTCCGGAATATCCAAATGAGCCCAGGTGGGCATTTTCATGGTAACCCAGTGTCTGTATGCTTTTAATCGAAATTCAAGCAACCATTCCGGTTCGTTCTTCTTTGAAGAAATGAGTCGTACCACATCTTCATTAAGGCCGATTGGAATAATGTCTGTTTCAATGTCGGATGTGAATCCATATTTATATTCGCCTTGGGTTAGTTGGTCTATTATAGCTTCTGACATAATATCAATTTATTAAAGAGACAGATGATAAATTCATCCTTTTTTGAAATAAGCTGCAAAGGTACAAAAAAAATGCATTTTTCAAATGCTTAAATCTTAGCCTGATTGCAGTAAAAACATAACACCTCCCAATACATATTTGTTTTAATCCTTTATTTTATTGACATAAATTGAGATGTTAGCTGATTTAAAGCTAATACAAAAAAGGGAAACAAGACGTATCTCATTTCCCTTTGTATAAAATCCGGTTAATATTGATTTAGCTTCTAATAAAGAAGGGTGAAGGATAAACCTATTGACGTTTCTTTTCCAACTGTTTTTGAATCTTCTTTATTGCCGAATCTATGGATTTCTCCGGTTCAATAACATTATATTCACCCCAGAATTGGTGATCTGTAAAGCCGGTAGCTTCATCACTTATTATTACATTTGGAGTCAGTTTTTCCTTAAAATCAATTGAATTCACTTCCGATCCTTTACCCCAATCGGTTACTGCCATTTCCACTGTGGAGTAATAGTTGGTATTGAATAACCGTTTTTTCCAGATTATTTTCAGACCAAGTTCAATACGGCTATACGAATAATACCATTTCCCATCTTTTTCCATAAAGTCCATTCTGTACTTTGTATCTGTCGGAAAAACCCTTGCATTAAAAGGCTTTTTCATGATAAACATACGGGCAGCAGCATCCTTGTCGGTAATATTCAAGCTAAAGACGGCACTTTTCAATGCAAGGGTCTGTGCATCTATATAAAGTTTACCAAAGTATAATGGTTCTGTTTTATTAGGTCGCTGTTTAAAATCGAGCACATAAATCAACCTGTTATCAGCATATGTGGAATGGTCGAATGTAAAATCATAATTGTTGAACATGTCATCGGTAAACAGATAATCCGGATTTTTCATGATATCCAGGTACAACGAATTAAAAGGACCTCCCTGTAATTTAAATGTCAGGGTATCCAGTTTTGTGTAATCAGCCTTTTTCCTTGCTTTATAGAGTTTTACACCATCTGATTTGAATGATGTATAGGGTTGTTTGTTAATTTCCACTACAGCTTCCGAAAGCGACACATACGACCGATTTTTCTTAATGGTTTCCCGGTAGAAGGCAGTCATCAGAGTCTGCGTATTGAAATAGTTTACCCCTTTTTTCTCTAAGACAGTCCGCATAAGTAATTCGGCGTCTTTCGAGACAACATTTAATTCAGGCAACTCAATTGAAGAAGGTTCCAGTTCAATACGTGTTTTTTCAGGCTTCAGATCTTTCAATAAAACTGTTTTGTTTTTAAAACCAATAAAGCTCACAATGATTTTAGGATTGACAACATCCTTTGGTATTTTAATGGAAAATTCACCTTCACTGTTCGAAATGCTTGAGATATTCATTCCGTTTACAATAAGGCTTGCGAATGCCAATGCGGTTCCGGATTTCTTGTCTACAATTTTGCCTTTATATTCAGTATAGCTGTCTGATTCTCCTACTTTCGGTGCCAACAGATGATTTTGGGCAACCAAGTGAATTGGCAACATGAAAATTATCAGTGCATAAATACAAACAGACATTTTACTGTCTGACGAAAAGAAGATTCGTGGTTTCATACTCAAATGTATTTAGTTTATTGGTTAAAAAAAATATCCGGGTATTTTAAGTAAGTAAGAATAAACCTTAAATTAATATAACAGTAAACCAATAAAATTGTTGAGTTTATCGTTCTAATTAATAAGATTTTATACGAATAATTCGAACTATAATTCTTTGACTTGTAAAACAACTATTGTTGCTATTTATATTTTGCAGAACAATTTTAGTGCTGCCTGACACTTGTTGTTTTTAGGCAATTTATGCTTAGAATCTTATTTTATATGATTTGAAATATTGGTCTTGTTTTACCTGCAGGATATAAATCCCTTTCTGAGACAGATTAAATTTCATATCAGAAGTTGAGTTTTGAAATGACTGGATTTGTTTACCCATCATATCCAACAACAGGATATGGCTATTAACAGGTAAATTCCGTACATTAATTCCATCTGTTGTTACAGACCAGATGATTAAATTATCAGTATGGTCATCCACCCCGCTATTCACTTTTAATGTACGAACTGTGATTTGATCGGACAAAATAGTTGTGTTCCCTTCCGGAGTCACTGTATAGAAATAAGTTGAATCACTTTGAAGATTTGTAACTGAATAATTCAATACTGTTCCAACCGATTTAGGATACCCGGTCAATGATACCGGCATTTGGGCTACACCCTGGGTGGCCAGTTTTACATAATCCACATATACCCTGTGTCCTGCTCCGGCATATGTGTAAAATGAAACGGTTGAAGTGCTTGTTTTAATAGGTATATTAACAGTAAAATCCTGATAACCCACAGCAGTTGTCCATCTAGCCAACGTGTCTGCATTTACAATTGCCATGAGTTTTGCACCGGCATCACTTCCATATTGTCTTGCTTTAACTGTCAAAACAGTAGCAGAGGTGGAAAGATCCATGGCTGGAGTAGTTAATTTTCCATAGTTAGGTCCAGAAGAAAATCTGACATTACTAGCAGTAGAAACTTCGGTATAACCTTCAGTTTTCCATCCAGCAGGAATTCCATTCAGGAAGTCCTGTTCCAATATAGTTTTTGGAGTTGCACTGCCATCTCCCGCTAATGAGTAAACATTAAGTGTATATCCGTTTGCGTTGGCTGATGAAGTCCAGTTAGCCGTAAAACCGCTGGTAGTGATGTTATTGGCTGACAAGGCAATGAAGCCATCCACAGAGTTTGCGATTAAAGCAACAGGAGTTGTAGTAATTCCTCCTCCTGAAATGGTTAGCTGAGCTGTTTGAGTTCCCAGCACTTGTGCTGAAAAATTTAGTTTTAACCTGTAACCCGCTGTAACATTTGCCGTGCTGATGGTTGATACAGGAATTGAGAATGCCGAAGCATTTGCACCGCTTAGAGTAACTGCTAAATCACCGGTGAGATTAGCTCCCTTTATTAAAACTGAGGCAGTATCGGTTGATTGAAAGCTTACTTTTCCAAAATCAACGGTTACACCACTCGATGGAGAACCAAGGTACGGAGTTGTAATAGTGGATGCGTTAAAGACTTCGGTTGTTTTATTTCCCCAGATATATTCTTCCAAACCCGGATAGTCAATAAACGGATTCCGGTTATTCTGGACACCATAAGCAGCATTATTACGCACAATTTCCTTTGCACTGACAGGATCCTGACGACTCCATTTCAGAAACAGGTTCATGGCATAAGTGGTCAGTCCTAAATGGGCTGTACTATATACAACATTAGCCCCTGCTATCCAACTTTCGCACATTCCGGCATAACGCGTTGCCATATAAAAATAAGTACGTGCAAAATCACCTTTATATTCATCAATCGGTTCAAAGACAACTCCTGAATAATCAACAGAACTCGAGGTGCCCAACTTGCTTCCGTTTATAGAAGTGTAACTTGCCACACCCACTTCTCCATATGGGTAATTACTACGTTCACCATTTACTTTCCCATCGGTGGGATAAACATTAAATATATCGCTTACCATAGGAGATTCTGAGTTAAACCAACTTTGAGGGGAAGTATGTTCACGATTATAACAATCACATTCGGCAGAATAATTGCCACATTGTTTGGTGCCAGGAGTAAATGTGCAGTTGGAGTACATATCCCACACATTCCCGCTTGAATTGGTATCTGTTGTCCTATAAGCTCCCCATAAGCCATCATATGTAACAACACTCTGGCCGTTTGTTATAATTGCCTGGAGTGATGTACGTAAAGAGGCAGTATTTTTACCTTCGGCAGAAGTGTAATAACCAGCCGGAGCTTGTGCAAAAATGGAAAGTGTAAGAGAAAGAAAGAGGAAAGTAGAAAGTTTTTTCATAAAATTACTTTGAAATATGTAAAAAAGATAGTTAGTGAGGGTAGCAAATGTAAGAATATTGTTTCGTTTATTGATGTCTTTTTACATTTTTATGATATTTTTGAGTGAATATTTCTTTATTTTCTAATATAAACACCTCCCTTTTTTGTTAATAGTAAATCCGTATTACAATTCATTGTCTAATGGTACGATAAAAGTAGCTTTTGTGTAGTTTTTAATATCGAAAGATTGGTCTACTTTTGCATTCTGAACGTAAAATGATTTTCAGATAAAAAGACTTGCTCAATACATTTTTAATTATGACAAAAGGACAAACGCCCGATTTAGCACAGGAAAACTTAAAATATCAAACACCTCCGGAGAGTATTATGCTTCTGGCTGATTATGAACGTGCACCTTCGGTGTCGATTGACACAAAAAAAGAATACATGTTACTGAGTTATTACAGTACATATAAAACGCTCGATGATTTAAACCAGCAGGAAATGAGTATGGGTGGATTGCGTATTAATCCAATAACCAATATCAGCTCATCTATAAATTACATCAATAACCTGAAAGTAAGAAAGGTTATTGATACTGAACCTGTTCAGGTAAGAGGACTTCCTGAAAATCCGCATATAGCTTTTGTATCCTGGTCACCCGACGAAAAAAAGATTGCATTTACTAATACGGCAAAAAGAGGTGTGGAATTATGGGTATTGGATGTCGCTACTGCAACTGCAATCAGGCTAACTGAACCGGTTGTAAATGCGAATCTGGGTAATCCAATAAACTGGTATCGAAATAGCCGGCTATTATTAGTTCGGTTATTACCCAATGTCCGGCCTGCAATGATCGATCCTAAAAAAGAATTGCCCGATGGCCCGACAGTATCTGTGAGTGATGGTTCAAAATCCCAAAACCGCACCTATCCCGATTTGCTTAAAAATGTATCGGATGAGATTAATTTCGTGACACTTACATCTTCCGAACTTTATAAAGTAGACATGACAGGAAATGCCGAATTATTTAAAGGTGAAGATATGTATGCAGGAGAATCTTTCTCAGCTGATGGGAAATATGTACTGGTTACCACCCTACGTAAACCATTTACGTACATTGTCCCGCTCAACCGCTTTCCGCAGCTTTCAATTGTCTATGATCTGGCCGGAGAAGAAGTAAAAACAGTTAATGAAGTACCTCTTTCCGAAGTGCTACCCAAAGGGTTTATGGCAGTTCGTAAAGGTAAACGGGGGTTAAGCTGGCGACCCGATAAGCCGGCTACCCTTTATTATGTGGAAGCGTTGGATGGAGGTGATCCTAAAATGAAAGTGGATTACCGGGATGCTCTTTACCAATGGGAAGCTCCTTTTTCAGGGACTCCAGTTCTTATTTCAAAAACCATTTCCAGGTTTGCTCATGTAATATGGGGCAACGATTCGGTAGCGATACTGCAGGATGAATGGTATGATACACGTAATGAACGAACCTATCTGATTAATCCTGATAAGACAGAAGAAAACCCCAGAATCATTAACGACCGTAATTTCCAGGATGTATATTCCGATCCCGGGAACTTTGAAACAGTGAAAAATGAATATGGGAAATATGTACTGGCTATTGAAAATAACAATTTATACAGCGTTGGTGAGGGTCATACTCCAAAAGGACAGTTCCCTTTTATTGACGTATTTAATCTTAAGACGTTAAAGTCAAAACGTGTTTACCAATCAGATTACACTGATAAAATGGAAGAGATAGTGGACATTGAAGATTTTAAAAAAGGAGAAGCATTGGTACGCATACAGTCTAAAAATGAATATCCGAACTACTACTTCCGCAATATCAATACAAAAAATGAGCTGACACAGATAACCTATTTCCCGAATCCATTTGAAAGCATCAAGGATGTATACAAAGAAGTGATTAAATATAAAAGGGCTGATGGCGTTGAACTTTCCGGGACATTATATTTACCGGTGGGTTATGACCGTACAAAAAAAGAAAAACTACCTTTGCTTATTTGGGCATATCCTACAGAATATAAAGACAACTATAGCGCCGGACAAAGTACAGCCAATTCCAATGAATTTACATTTCCATACTACGGATCGTTTGTGTATTGGGTGACACGCGGATATGCAGTTCTCGATGATGCAGCCTTCCCGATTATCGGAGAAGGTAAGGTTGAACCAAACGATACCTTTATCGACCAACTGGTTTCAAATGCTAAAGCTGCCATTGATGCAGTAGATTCACTGGGGTATATCGACCGTAAGAAAGTGGCTGTCGGTGGGCATTCGTATGGAGCCTTTATGACAGCCAACCTGCTGACCCATTCCGATCTGTTTGCGTGCGGAATAGCCCGCAGTGGTGCTTATAACCGTACATTGACACCTTTTGGTTTTCAGAGTGAACAACGGAATTACTGGGATGCACAGGAAGTATATAATGCAATGTCGCCGTTTATGAATGCCGATAAAATGAAAACACCCTTGCTTCTTGTTCATGGCGAAGAAGACAATAATCCGGGTACATTCACTCTGCAAACAGAACGATATTTCCAGGCATTAAAAGGTCTTGGCGCACCGGTTCGCTTGCTGATCCTACCCAAGGAAGCACACAGTTATGTTGCCCGGGAGAATATCCTCCACCTGCTTTGGGAACAGGACAGGTTCCTTGAGAAACACCTAAAATAATGCATAATTCATAATGTATAATTCATACATTAAGTAGAATACGGGTGTTTATAGTATCTAATCAGCATAATCCCATTTGCATTATGAATTATGAATTATGAATTATGAATTATGCATTATGAATTATGAATTATGAATTATGCATTATGAATTATGAATTATGAATTATGAATTATGAATTATGAATTATGAATTAAAAAAGAGGCTGTCCCAATTAATCCTGGAACAGCCTCTCTTTTAATTAAGTATATTTCTGTATCTGAAACAACCTATTGAATAAGTACTTTCAGCACTTTATTCCCATCAGCAGAATTCACTTTTACAATCCATACTCCTGTGTGGATAGTAAAACTGGTATCCACGTTTGTAATACGGCTGTCGGCTAATATCCCATCAAGCCCGTAAACTTCTATCCGGGTACTCGAGTTTACATTCGTCACAAATAATTTATTTCTATTTGCGTAAACCAAAATAGACGTGGATGATTGTGGCGCAGTTACTCCTGTTGCAACATCAGTATCAGCAGCAATTAAAGAAGGAATCGGATCCCAACCGTCAGTACCTTTGGTAAAGTTGAAAGTAGTAATGGCAGTTCCGTCTGTCAAAGTTGGTACCGATAACAATGTAGACCATGAAACACGGCTGGCAGAATTATTTTCACCTGATTTTTCAATTGTTCCAAATTCATACATCTTGTTCGATGATCCGCCTAATGTATTGAGCCAACCTTCCGGTGCAATCAAAGACTTACCTGCATAATCCGGATTATTGGTAGCCTGTATAGTCGTATTGTAGAATACCACTTCGCTGGTTGTTGCTGTCCATGGACGGCCAAATTCACCCGGTTTAGAAAGATATGTTGAAGCTGTTTCAGTTCCCGGTATAGCAGATGTGACATTACATGCATACATCAGGTATCCCCGGTAAGTGGATTGCTGCGCTGCAGTCAGGTAAGCAACATCCGTGCTGACTTCACTCGTGTTCATAGCCAGGTCGCTCTTATAAGCTACCAGCGTCATGCCACCGAAGGTATAATCGGTACCTCCCATGATAACACCCTTGTAATTCACAACCCTGGCTTTTTCTCCTCCATAATATGAATCCTGACGGCCAACGATTCTACATTTGTAGAGAATAGCTTTATCGGCACTACTTGCGTAAGCCACAGCAGCAGCTCTTTCTACAAAGCTCTTATTCTGCACAGCCGTATTCCCTATATCCACTGGACGAGTCCCCTTGCCTCCGGATGCCCATTCCTGAACTACATCCTGCGATTCTTTCTTAGAGATGTATTGGTTATAGGAGTTCTCGAAGATGATATTATTAGCCTGGAACCCGGCTCCTGAAACATAAACAGTCGTATTCCAGTATGAACCATTGGTGGTACCGCTTCCGGTATTCGTGTAGGTTGTATACCCATTTTCCTTGTTTACCCTCAATGCATCGGCACTCCATTTCTGGTCAGTACCCATACTGAAATAGTTGTATCCATGGCCATAATAAGAAGTGATCCTCACTGCATTCGCATCAATATCAACCCCCTTGTTTGCCAGGGCAATCGAAGGAGTCGCAGAAGCATTTACAATGGAAATGCTATCTATATCAATTACAAGCATTTCTTCGTAATTACCCGGATCCACCACAATCTTTACCCTTTGTTTGGATGGGCGGACCATGGCACGTGCAGCTGCCAGTGCATCATTGATTGTCTGGTATTGCTTGCCGGTACCCACAGTGATAGTGGCCGAATAAGGCAACGTGGTTGCTACTTTTACATCCGGCAGATAGGTCGTCGTCCCTGTTACGTTGGTAATAGTCATATAGCCCGGAGTTGTACCTGCATAAATATATTCTTTTGTAAGTATTGTACTTGTGCTCTGCGTATTAGTTGTAAGTGTATCGCCTGCAACCACTACAAATCTGGCAGTATAATAATAACTTACAATCAGTTTCTGTCCAGGATTTATAGGAACCTGAGCTGTTCCGGTTCCGGTAAGTACCAAATGTCCGCTGGTAATGTTATTGGAAACCGTTCCCGTAAAGAGCATACCCTTGTAGGAGGTCGTTGTTCCGCTTGTTATGGTAGCATCGTCGAATGACCAGTCGGTTACCGGAGTAAAGGCCAATGTCTTCGCGGCTGCAGCACCACTAACACTCAAATTGGAAGTAGCTCCCAGTTGTAATGGGAAGGCATCCAGGCCTGCACAGGAAATTTTATACACACCATCCCTTAACACGATTCCACTTAAACCTGTGAACGTATACGAATAACCCGATTCATTCAAATTGGTAAATGTGGTTATCAACAAGGCTTTCTGTGCATCAGTCAGGCCATTCGCAGTGATGGTTACCGGATAAACAGGCTTGGTAGCGAAATCAATGCTTCTTACTGAATCACGCTTAATATTGATCGTGTCTACAGTAATGGAATAATCGTTGACACCTGTTGCTGCAATTTTATATTTGCAATTAGGCTCTATATACACGGAATAAGTAGCTGCTGTAGCATTTATTGCCGGTACCGGAACGAAAATCTTCGGAACGGTTGCAGTAAAGGTAAGTGCTACTTTTGCCAGCTGTGCGCTGGTGAGACCGGTTATAGATCCTGTCAATAAATTAACGATAACCTTCTTGATAGCAATTTCGTGGGTAGCATCGGCAGTAAGTGTAATCGAAGCTCCGTTCGTGATGATGTACCCGTTGGCATTGCCAAGACTAAGTGTATACGTATATCCGGCCGGAACCTTTATACTGTAGCTGCCACTGCCTGAAGGAATGGTATCACTCCAGCTTTTACCTGCAACATTTGTCAAAATAATGCTGTATCCCGAAGGAATACCAGGAGCATCCGTCAGATTCAGGTTTCCACTGAGGGTTATGTAATTGGCATCCTTTCTTAAAACCCGGAAGTAGAAAGGTTTATCCACTGTGTCATAGATATGATAAGCACCTGCTTTTTTAGCTACATATTTGACAATAGCTACAGTAGTAGTTGTGTTGACCACATCTTTTTGTGTAGCATCCCCCATATACTGGAAAGTCAGTTTTCCGGCAGTGCTACCTGCTTTGGTATATAAAGTAACTTCATCGTCCGCACTTAGTGTCAAACCAATATACCTGTTACTGGCTGCAGCAGAATTCACATAAATGGCACCGGTCAATGTATCGGTTACCGCACCGGTGGTTACGTAAGAAGGACAACTATTTCCATCATAACGGGTCAGATTTGTGTTGGAAGTTCTTAGACGGTCGCTGGTACCAACCCCTACCCAACTAAGTACACCGGCAGTGAAAGAAGGAAGTGTATTTGCAGCAGAACCTACTGAAATAGTAGAAGCATACCAACCATTGATAGTTGCCACATTCAGTTTGTTGTTGTACCTGGCTGTATCCAGTCGGGCAGCACCAAAGTCCCACACATCCGTTTTAACAGTTTTTACTATCTGGGCTGCATTTTCAATGGATACACTGTGAATATAGATTTCCCCTTTCGGAAAGCTGGCACTCTTCAAAGTAGCTGTAATGAGTCCTGCAGCACCGGTATAGGTGATACTGTGTGTCGAGCAGACAGCAATGGTGTCTTTTGCCTGGACAGTTCCCAACAATTTACCACCGGCATCTTTCAGTTCAAAGATGGCATCTTTTGAACTACCATACTGGCATGTACCAAAGGTAATAGTTGCATTTCCTGCTACAATCATATTCATAGAGTTACCAGGGAACATGACAGCACCGTGTGCTGAATCGTGATAGCCAAATTGTTTTGCAATGGTATCATTATTACTTTTTATTGTAAGTAAACCATCGGTCGAGATAAAGGTGCTATACCGCAATGTAGTATATGAAGTCTGAGGAAGCACACTTCCATCCATGAAATTATAGCTGTATGTCTGTCCTGCTACTGCCGAAACAGAAGTACTGTTGTCTTTAACCAGGATCTTATAACTGTATGGCTTGGTAGTTGCATCCGCATAAGTTACCTTCAGGGTATCACCGGTCACACTTACTCCTGAGATATTCCCCGAATAAGTGGTTGCTACATTCGCCAGTAATTTTCCACCCAGGTTGATACGTATGGAAGCAAGATCGGTTGTTGCACTGATAACCGTTCCGGCAGCTACCGTTATCGTTGGATTCGCTGAGGAATTCGCTCCTGCTGTCAGGTCAACTGCTACACCATTCACCACGATTTCCCCTGCCTTCTGTACCCATGGGGTTAGATCTACGGCGTAAGGATATGGGTCTGCTTCGATATACGGAATATAGTTTGTTCCGGTAAAATCAAGGGTCACTGTTCCTGCAGTTCCTACATACAGGAATTTTATAGCCGAACCATCCTGATGGTAACAGTTTGTTGTTTGATTCGTTTTCGAAATAACATCAAAGCTGCCTGTGGTACTCGAAACGTTGATCGTTCCGCTGGAATACTGACAACCTCCTATTTTCAGGTACGTGTTCCCGGTAACCTGCAAGGTAATCTGATTCCCTGCTTTAAATACAGAGCCATGTTGGTTGCCATTATAGGAATAGGAATTGCTGGATCCTGCAACAACCCCGACCATGCCTTTGCTTATATTCGTTTTTCCGGTTGTATTGGTTGGAACAATACTCCCATCCCGGAAATCGTAATAATAAACAATGTCTTTTACTGCGGTTGTATAAGCTGCTCCCATTTGTAATGGATAGATATCAATCTTTGGAAGATAAACATCGGTTCCTGAAGCTGTAGCTGTGAATGTTAATGTATCTGCAACCCCTGCATAAACGAAATCGTAGGTGTCGGTTTTATCGTTTGTAACTTTGGTCAGCTGGGTACCCAGATCTACTCCTGCTTTCGATGTTCCCTGCAAACTCAGGGAGGAATAGCTCGAGCCTAAAAATTTCAGTGCACAACTGCCTGGTACGGCGATTTTAATCAGGTTCGTCTTTTTCATGTCCAGGCCGTATCCACCGGAGTTATAACCATAAGCACCACCTAATTTAAGGGAGCCATCCGTGCTTTGTTTATTGGAAATGATGGTTCCATCGGTAAAGTCATACGTAGTCTTGCCATGCAAATAACTGTTGTCATAGACTTTAATGCTGTATGATTTTGGGGATGAAGTCTGGCTATATGCTATTTTAAGGGTATCATTCGATATAGTAACCCCTTTGATACTGTCAGTAAATGTTGGAGTATACGTGGATAAAGCTGCGCCGCCAAGATTGACAGCAACATATCCGGCAGAAGGTGTGGTCCCTAAAACAACCCCTTCACTCAGGGTAATAGTTGCATCATCGGCTGTAGTAACTCCGGAAGTAAGCGAAATAGTTTTCCCGTTGAGGGTGATAGTTCCTTTCTTTTGTACATAATTTCCTAATGTAACTGCATAGGGTGTAGGAACTATGGATATATATGGAACATAGGTTGTTCCTGAAAAACTCAACGTTACCGTACCTGCTGTTCCGACATACAGGAAGTCAACAGTCGAGGCAGGATAACAGGGGGAAGATGCAGCTTTTGAAGTTACATTAAAGCTACCGGTAGTACTGGAAACGCTTATAATTCCGGCAGAATACTGGCAACCTCCTACTTTGATGTACGAGTTTCCGGCCACATGCAGGGTAATCTGGTTCCCTGGTTTTAATATCGAACCGTGTGTAGTTCCATTGTACCCGTACGTATTCAAACTCCCTACGGTTAAACCGAAGAGTCCGGAGGTAATGGCAGTATTTCCGGAGGTAGTGGTTGGGATAATACTTCCATCCCGCAGATCGAAGTTATAAATAAAGTTCTTTACAGCCGTAGTGGTACTTTTTCCTAACTGGGCAGGGGTAACAACAATTACGGGAACGTAAATGTCCGATCCAGACCCTGCAGTCAATACAGAGGTAAATACCAGTGTGTCGGCTACACCGCTATAAACAAAATCATAAGTGTCCACTACATCCGTAGTAACTTTTGCAGACTGTGTTCCTAAATCCACTCCTGCTTTCGATATGCCCTGGAGGCTTAAGGAAGAGTATTTTGATCCTAAAAACTTCAGGGTACTGCTACCGGCAACGGCAATTTTTATCTTAGAACCTACTTTCATGTCAATTCCGTAAGTTGTACCATTAAGACCTATGGTACCACTTATTTTTAGCGATCCATCCGTACTCTGTTTGTTTGTGTAGATGGTTCCATCCCTGAAATCATACGTGGTTTGCCCATGTGCATATCCTAAGAATAACAACACGGCAATAATGGTCATGTAAAATTTTCTTTTCATAAGAATTTTATATTACGGTTAACAATAAAAAATATTTATTCGCTGCAAATATACAAGGATGTTTTATTTTGATAGTGGAAAATTTGCCGTATTAGGTGTATTAATTGACGGATTTTTATCCAGGCTTAAGGATGGTAGTCAAATCACACACAAACTACTCATGGTTAACAATGTAAAGAAGCAAATAAATAACCCCAAGCCCCTAAAGGGGATGTAAAGAGTGGCAGGCGAGAGTTAATTCATTTTGAGAAAATTGATTTAGGAGAAAGTGTTAATTTACGCCCCTTTAGAGGTTGTGTTTATTATTTTGTTTTGATATTTATACTGATTCACTGCATAAAAAGGCCTGATATGAATGAGGTATTCATACCAGGCCTTTTTATAGTTATTGAGGTTATATTATGCATGAACTAATTTGGGTAGCGATTTGCTTATAAGCCCTGAATCAGCGCCAATAATAACTTCCACACCCAGGTTGGTCCTGAAATACCAGAAAGGTTCTTTTGCGGCCGGATGTACCAATGGCCAGCTTAGTGTTATATCCGTAAATTTATCACCTCCGTCTTGTGATTGGAAAATCTTAATAGCTTCAGTAATGTCTATTTTAAAACTCTCGAATGTAACCAATCCCAACGGACAACTGATTGGTTGAGCTTGTGTCAGTCCTACCAGAGGCGGTTGAGCTGCGTAATACCCGTAGCAATCACCATCTTTGGCACGTAACACAACATCCCAGCCTAAAATATCTTTCACTGAACTTCCTATACCCAGTTTAATACGGGCTGTTTTTCTCAATATTCCAATAAATGTTTCACCTGTTATTTCTGCCGCTTGCGACAATAAATCTAAAGTTTTCATTGCTTTATTTTATTATTTGTTACTACTTTATTTTAATTAGGTGGATTTACCTTTTCCACCTGTCTTCTGCACTTGGACGGTAAGGGGTGCAAATTCCCTCAGGAATAATTATTCTCTATCGAATCCTCATTCCGGTTTAGTATGGTTGTTTAATAAGATAATGCCTCCTTTTTAAAAGTTGACGTTACGTGTTCTTGCCTTAACTGACTTCCTGCAACTATTCTGATGTAAGAGCAAAGGAGCCTGTCCTGTATTTTATGTACCTTTTTTTGCTTGTGGATTGTATAGCAGGTTCATTAATACCTGCTATAGTTTGTTTGTTTCAACTCTGTGACATGGCTGAAACAGCTGGTTGCGTTTGTTCGATTCCGGTATACGCAATGGAAGCATCCCAAACTGCACCGGTTGCATTGTAGTGGGCAAATTTATTGACGCCTTTTTTGTAAATAAAACATTGGCTTGCATTTACTTTACTGCCTGCCATTACTTCTATTTCCAGTTGAACGTAATTGCCATCCACCAACCCGATACCTTGTGCCCATTCATCCAGGTTGATTCCGCCTGTACACCATACTGATACGGATGGTCCTCTGTCTGATTCCAGCCATTCCGTCCCTGTGTACCGACGGAATCTCATGTAAAATGCATACATAATGCCTGTTTGTCCATAACATCTGAATCCTGAAATGTTTTCATTAACAATGACAGGTTTTTCGAAAGGTTTTTGATCTGTTGCCATAGTTTTTTTGTTTAAGCATTTTTCCTACTCATAAGGCTTTTCGGATTCCGCCCCGTTTTTATTGGTGGTTTCTGGTCTCCACTTTTTATGTCATCGTGAGTGGTTATAAGTAATGGGAATAATTAAATGTCGCTTTTTAAATCCAATATTAAATACAGCATTTTATACCTTTTCTCTACTTAGGTCATTACTCAGATTGTCATTTTTCTATTTACCACTTTTAATCGTTACAGTATCCACTTTCGCTTCAATACTCTTTTGTATATTAACCGGTACGTTGGATAGAAAATCATATCCGGTAAGTTTCTCGATGGTATCAACCGGCACCCTGTAACTATACCACGGTTGTTTGGAGCAATCCTGCGTATTGGGCATAATCACTGCTATTACGCGGGTAGCAGCAGTCACTTTGGTACTTGATGGTACAACCACTATAATTTTCCAGGTCTTTGCCGGGACAACCACACCATGCCCAATGCTTGATGCAGCTCCTTTTTTTCCAGATCCAACCTGGCCGTAAACCCCGCAGATAATGTACAGTTCATTGCCCTGTGACACTAAGGTGCGACTATAGTCCTCCAGGTTTTTCCAGGTAATCTGGTTGTTTTTGGGTGCCTGCGGAATCATGTTGCTCATTAGAAACGTGATGGAATTGTTGGTAGTATTATCCGTTCTGTCTCCCGAAGGGCATTGATGTCCTTTGTCAAACCCCGAGTTTTTATAGTCAGCAGGAGTTACCTGATACCAGCTTGCAGGCAATGTATTATCTGCTCGGAAAGGGTCTTTCTTAGGACGCTTTACATCTCCCAGATCTGAAGAACCTACATGCCAGCTTACCCAGTTCGGGATATGCTTCAGGTTGTTGTACGACAAGCTGTATTGGGGTTTTACCATTAAATAATTGTCCGATAGGGTTGTGTCTGTCTTCGCATTACTCGGATTACCCATTGCCAGGTTTTTGTCGGTTGACTGACCGGTCTGGCTGTAACTGATCTGACAGTATAACAGGCTCGTCAACACAAGCAAACTGTACTTGTTGAATTTATTTTTCATAGGTGTTTCTATTTTTTGTTAATAACTGATTCTGTATTAGTCAGGATATAATGTCCTGTATTATTTCTTCATATACTATGACCTCTCCCCCTGCCCTCTCCTGATAGCTATAGGTAGAGGGTGATAGGAGCCGAGGGTTTATGAAGTTTTATTTAGAATAAAAGGCATTATATACTTCCTACTACTTAATTGTCAATTATGAATTATGAATTACGAATTATGAATTATGAATTATGAATTATGAATTATGAATTATTAATTATTCACACTTTCGCTTTATCAAAGATCAGGTTGTTGGTTACAAGGCCCAATACAGGTTCGGTCGATTTACCCGTCTGTGTAATAAACACATTTATGCATTCGTCGATGGAATCAATGACCTTTTTAGCATCCAGCAGCGTAGCCTCAATCGACGCAAAACCAAACCCACGTGTCAGGGTATTTTTAATTGTTTCATTGTTATAGGTAAGCAGGTCATCAAGCTTTAACGAATCTGTGTCTAATGATTGTCCTGCTGCTTTTAAATCAGCGGCTTTCAAATACATGAATTCAAAGAAAGTACTCCGGTGGATCATGTATTTCACCACTTTAGTCTGATCGAACACCGCGAAACGGCTGTATGCTTTAAATTGGGGATAGTTCAGAATATCCTTGATCAGGTTTGATTTTTCGGTGTTGTAATCCAGGTATTCTAACTTTTTGACAGGTATCATCACATCCTTTACAAGTACTTTTGCAATTGCTTCTTCCGGAGTAAGGGTTTTAATGACATCCCGATATGATTTAGTGGCTGCCTCGAAATTGGCTTTACCAAAATAATACGCCAGCACAGTTCCAATCCAGGTACCCCAGAGCGGTAACAACGTCTGGCCGATAAAACTTAAGCTTTTCGTTTTGTCCTCTGGCGGACTTAATAGTACGAATATGGCAATAAAAATGGTTACACCAACAACAAGTCCGGTGATTAAAACTGCAATCAGGTTCCTGGATGCCCATGAAGGCATCTTTTCAGGGGTAGTGGTTTCTTGATCTTTTTCCATAGGGCTTAATTTTTAAGTTGTTATAATTAATATTTGAGAAATGTATCGTCGGACCTTGTAAGCAAGCTCACAGTAATGGTAATCTCCAGAAAGTGGATGCATGCGTTCACCTTGCAGCTCCGGTATTTATTGATTTTACCTCCTACGGATATAACCGGTATCCATATATTCAATCGCAAATCCGGTTATTGATTGAATTATCTGATTTACTTAAAACATCTATTGACTCGCATTCAAGTTCTTACAGTGCATTTAACCAAATCGGTATATACAAAAAAATGCTGCCCCTCATTGGAAGTCTATTTTCCAATGATAAGCAGCACTTTTTATTTATTTAAACAAAGACATATTCTCCGGAGAGAAAAAGTGATTAATAAATGGTTCATAAAATCAGCTTCTATTAAATGAACATTCTTATTTATGTTTAAATATATTTTTGTCTTTCTTACATACTGAATTTTTGTGTTTTGGGTAAGTAAAGTTAATATATAGCTTGTAATGTATCAAATTTTTTATGAAATATTTTTAGGACATGGCTTTTTTTAACGTACTGTATATCAATGGATTTAAATGTGCATATGAATTATTTTTAGGACACGGTTTTTTTACATTCAAAAAAGTATACATAAACATGCTTTTTTAAGCCATGCAATCATTCACTTCATACTTCTACAGCTAACGGTTAGTCAGTTGAAGAAATGACGGGTGTTCAACCATATACAAATCGTATCTGTTTTCTGAATGATTATACAAAATAAAACCACCGAATGAATCAAATCATCCGGTGGTAGTACTATACAGGTAATTGGCTCAACCAGGCCTTCCCTATCAGCAACCTGAATATATTTAGTTGAAAAGATAACAAAGAACCAAGAACCAAGAACAAAGAACAAAGATTAAAGATCAAAGAACATGGACCTAATCAACCAATCAACTAATCAACCAATTAACCAATCAACTAATCAACCAATTAACCAATCAACTAATCAACTAAACAGCTACCACATACGTCGAATTGGAAGCATTGCTTCCATCTTCGTTCAGAACAAACAGATAACAACACTCAACCTGATTGGCGGCAATGCCGGGATAAGGAATAAGAATTGTAGCTGTTTTTTCACTACCACGTACCTGACGGGCAACAATCAGTTCACCGGTTTTTGTCTTACCCAATGCTACGACTTCGTCTTTCGTTGAAACACCGGGAGTGTCAGTTCCTGTTTTATAGGTAAGTGTAATGCCACTTGCACTTGCTTCGGCAGACGGTACGGCTACAGGAAGCAATGTACCTTTCGATACCAGCAGCTTGCTGTAATCAATTACCGGCACGGCTCCCGTCTTGTTGATGGCTTCCGGTAAATTGGCAGCAATAAATGCCGAGAAAATTGTCTGTTTTTCCAGGCGGTCCTTAAAGGATAACTTTGGAATACCACCAAACGACTTGTAGGCATTTACCATCAGTTTGAAACTTGCACGTTGTGCGATTTGAGAAACGGAATTGGCATCTTTTCTTGCAAATGCCCTGGAGCTAATGATGTTTTCTCCATACCGGGTGTAGGTATTAAAGTTCGCCATCGATCCGCTCATGTGCCCCGTCAGGGGATTTTGACTCTTAGACATAATACTAATTTTTAATGATGAATAAATTAACTGATTATTTCTGTCTTCCGGCGAACGACGTCTTTTTCCCCTTACGACGCAACAAAGATAAAGTGCGTTTTCATGCAAAACAATACTTTTTAAATGGCTAAAATACAGGTTATGTGACTTTTGCACCTCCCTGCACTTCCCTGCATTTCCTTGCATAAAGAGGCCCAGAAAGTTTAACTGATCTTAATTATAATATTTGCACTATTTAACATGGCTCTTTATTTCAAGGGCACTTATTCTACCTGAATCGGATAGCTTGAGCTGTTACAACAAAAAAAGTGAAGACTTCACCGAAATGAAATCCTCACTTTATAAATTATTCATCTTACTTTTTCCAATAGGATACGCAAACTTAATTTGATGTGAATAGGAAATAAACATTAGGTCCCAGCAACAAGCTATCCTATTTCCTCATTTAATGAAGGAAATATCCTTAAGTTCGGGGGAATCAATTACCCGCCATTTACATTTTATTTTTTTATTGTTGATTTTCAGTCTTTTATTTTGATAATGATAAATTTTATACATTACCAAAAATTTTCGATGGTTCTAATTTATTGCAAAATACCCTATTAATTTCACTATAAATGCTCCAAAAAATATTATAGCCATAATCATCATAGCAACTCCACTAATTTTCGCCCTAAACATGTTAGATTCACTCATTGATCTCTTATACTTTTCAGAATCTTCACTATATCTTGCACGAGACATATTTTTAGTGATTGTCTTTATAGTGTTAAAGGTATAATTATATCCTGCCCAGAAAATAAGAATAGAGCTTAGAAGTAAAATGATAATTGTTTTCATTAAATTGATTATAGATATTTATATGGACTTATTTGTTGAATATTAGCCATTCTGGTGTATAATTATAGCTACCCCCAAACTGTGGAGATACTAACCCGAAACCAAAAGAGGTTTTTGTAACATTATTTGCTGGCGAAATTCCAAAATTTAATCCTAACCAGTATCCTCCTGTGAAACTAGCTCCATGTCCTGAAAGAAAATTATACGTTTGGGAAGCTGTAGGAGTTGTTGATTGCAACATCCAATTTGCAGTCAAACTAAACGAAGGACTAGATATACTTTTACCTAAATTCCCTCCAAACGGAGATAAATATATTTGAAGATGCCTATCAATCGTTGCAGTACCATTCCACCCTAACCATTCACCTGTTATTCCATTAGATAAGTTAGCTGATACATTTAATGTATAATAATCTGGTAATCTTATATCAGCTTCATTTAAAGGACCATATCCACGATCGTCTAAATTACCACTTAAGAGTTCTCCAAATATAGGATAACCTATGCTCCGTTTATATTGTTTTTGTCCCTTTACAATAACATCATCAAGTTGATAATGTGTATCAAATATTAAATCATCACCTTCACCTTCTATTGTGCCGGAATTAATTCCTATCTGTTGAAAACTTCTTGTTGATTGATTAACATTATAAAAGGATGTTGTACTATATGATTGCATTGATGGGAATTGAACAGATTGGTTATATCCGTTATAAGTAGAACCCATTACAAAAGTACCATTTTTGTAGCTACCCGTCCCTGCGGATATGTTGCCTTATTTTAGATGTACAAAGGTCATGCCTGTTGTTGGGATTTTCAATCCCAACTGTATGTATTATAAGGATTTGTAATCCGATAATTTATTCCGTTTAAACAATTATCACCTCCAAAAACCCTGTTCCACCACCGTATCGGTTACAAAATAAACTTCACCTTCTATGCGATTTTTAATATCCATGTTAGTATGAATTTTAACTCTGCAAATATAGTGAATGTTTTTTAAATTTAAATTTATCGGATTGTAAATCCTTATAGTACAGAAGGCTGGGATTGCAAATCCCAGCCAACAGGCAATCCCCTTTCCTTATTTAATAAAGGGTATATCCGGAAGGACAGGAGGTATAAAGCATACTATCCTTACCATTATTCTGTATTAAAATGGCTCCGCTAAGATAATGGATTTTAAGAAAATGGTGAATAAACACCCACCATTTTCCATTCTACTTTTATAAATCATTGCTCATTTACTGGTTATTATCTATCTTACGCCAAATCTGATACATTACTGATAAACTCACAACTTAAAAATAATCGGCAAAGTGTAACATGACTTACATGGTTCGTTGAGATTAAAAGCAGGCTTCCAATCAGGCAACAACTTAACAACCCGAAGTGCTTCTTTGTCTAATGCCGGATGAACAGATTTAAGAACATACTGACAAATAATTTTCCCTGATTCATTAATGATAAACCTTACTATGACCCGTCCTTGAATAGATTTTTCTATACATTCTTTGGGATATTGAAGATTTATTCGGATAAAATTCCAAAGTTCACTTTCCCCTCCAGGAAATTCGGGGAAGTATTCGGGATCCCGTCCATAGATGTAATTTTTTTGAGGACAAATCCGATTATACAATGAATCACATTGATCACATGTCATAAATACACTATCTTCAATTGTCTTTGATTCATTTTGTGCATAGGTAGAACAAAATAAAACAGCAAAAACTTGCAGCAATAAAAATTTAAAATTTTTCATGTGTATAATAATTTCATCTGAGAATTTAACGCAAAAATCACAAACTACGATTAGCACTTTACCATTTTCTTGGGATACCATATACAAATTCCCACCATCGAGGAGTGTATGAAGTATTTAGGTCATAAATTCCAGCATTTCTTCCCCAATCGTGAATTCTTTCTACCCGTCCCACCGGATATATAACTTATTCAGGTATACAAATGGTCATGCCTGTCGCTGGGTCCCGATAGCTATCGGGATGCAATCCCAGCTCTTGTATTATTAGGTCCCGATAGCTATCGGGATGTAATCCATAATACTCTTAAATTCAAATAATTGTCACATCCAACAACCCTTTTCCTCCCGATAGCTATCGGGACCCAATCGATAGCCGAACTATACCGATAATCTTCTTCACGGTTTACAAACTCAGCTTTCACAGGATTATAGTGTATGTAATTTAGCTTCTGGTTAAAATAATCGTTTAGAAATATCTCCTGTGCATCATTCCCTTCCTGCCAGAACTTGTAATTCGTAATCTTTTTATCATTCTTGCCTGCATACTCAAACCTATTTAACATCCAGTTTCTGCGGCTTTCCCCACTTTCAACCAGTAAAGTCTGAAGAATCTTTTTACTTGTAAATTTTTTAAAGTCACGTAGAATATCCGGGATTTTATTCTCTCCATGACTTCCGGCTATCATATGCATGTGATTTGTCATTAATACCCATGCGTAGATTATCAACCCTTTTTCTTTCTGGCAATACTCCAACGATTCAATGATTATATGCCTGTAGATAGGGCGTGTAAATATATCCACCCAATCCACAACGGTATCGGTTACAAAATAAACTTCACCTTCTATGCGATTTTTAATATCCATGTTAGTATGAATTTTAACTTTGCAAATATAGTAATTGTTTTCTAATATTTGTATTTATCGGATTGTATCCCGATAGCTATCGGGACCTTATAATACAAAGGCTGGTATTGCAAATACCAGCCACAGGCATTACCCTTTCCTTATTTAATGATGGGCATATCCGGGAGGACGGGAAACAGGGATTTTACGCCTATTGAAAATAAGGAAACATTTTACTATCATTATTTTTCTTTTTGATTGTCAAATATAACTCTCCTTTTTCTTTAATTATAGAATCGCCGATTTCTGCATACTCCCATGAGTTAGGATATAAAGTGGACATCAGTAATAGAGTTGAATTTTTGGTTTTAATTGTAAAAGTTGCAGAACCATGATTTTTATCATCAAAAAACTTATTAGTAATAATGCCATCTAAATAGACTTTTTTCTCAATGTCTTTACCAAAATAATCACACGATACCATTAAAATAGTTGCAAAAATCAATAATAAAAACACCTTTCTCATTTTAATGTATTTTATATGGGGTTAATGAATTGCTTTTTGTAACACTAAAACTTGCTGGAGTTAGACCCCGTCCCACCGGATATAAAACTTATTCAAATGGACAACTGAGCTGGCCTGTCGCTGGGTCCCGATAGCTATCGGGATGCAATCCCAGCTTTTGTACTATCAGGTCCCGATAGCTATCGGGATGTAATCCGTATAACTCTTAATTTCAAACAATTGTCACATCCAACAACCCTTTTCTCCCGATAGCTATCGGGACCCAATCAATAGCCGAACTATACCGATAATCTTCTTCCCGGTTTACAAACTCAGCTTTCACAGGATTATAGTGTATATAATTTAGCTTCTGGTTAAAATAATCGTTTAGAAATATCTCCTGTGCATCATTCCCTTCCTGCCAGAACTTGTAATTTGTCATCTTTTTATCATTCTTTCCTGCATATTCAAACCTGTTTAACATCCAGTCTCTGCGGCTTTCCCCACTTTCAACCAGTAAAGTCTGAAGAATCTTTTTACTTGTGAATTTTTTAAAGTCACGTAGAATATCCGGAATTTTATTCTCACCATGACTTCCGGCTATCATATGCATGTGATTTGTCATTAATACCCATGCGTAGATTATCAATCCCTTTTCTTTCTGGCAATACTCCAGTGATTCAATGATTATATGCCTGTAGATAGGGCGTGTAAATATATCCACCCAATCCACAACGGTATCGGTTACAAAATAAACTTCACCTTCTATGCGATTTTTAATATCCATGTTCGTATGAATTTTAACTTTGCAAATATAGTAAATGTTTTCTAATATTTGTAGTTATCGGATTGCAAATCCTTATAATACAGAAGGCTGGGATAACATATCCCAGCCAACAAGCATTACCATTTTCTTATTTTAGGAAGGGTATATCCGGAAGGACAGGGGAGTACTTACCCACCATTTCTATTTCACTTTTTAATAATTGTTGGTTTACATTCCTTTATTTTGATAACGTAAAATGTAATTCAGTACTGCAATTTCTTTTTGCTAAAACGGCATAGCCCTATCGATTTTTCGATTACTCCTGATAATATATCCCATCTTCCAGCAATTCCATTTTCTCATTTAATGATGGACATATCCGGAAGGACGGGGTAAACAAAGCCATCACCATAACTATAAGCCGTAACCTTTTCCAACAGAGTTTCACATTCACTCAATAAAGCATTTCTATTTAAAAAAGATTATACCTATCCACATTAATGTAATTGGCAATAATATTGATATTGATAAATAAGATAAAAAGAGCTTTCCATTTTTATAAGGATATTTATCAACCAACTTTTCATATCTTTTACCTTGAAATATCAACAAATAATTCACAATAACACACGGTAAAATAAATAAAATCAATATAGTTAGAATGTAGTTCATATGACCAGAAAGAAAAGATATATTAATCTCATAAAAATAATAGCCAAGTATTTGTCTTTGTAAGATTACCATAAATAATACAAAATTGAACGTCATTGCAATAGACATAAATATCATACTCTTTAATTGCCAGTTTTTTTTTAAGTCCTCTCTCGACCTAAGTCTTGTAATAATATCTACCCAAATACTATAATATAGTTTCATTGTTATATTGATTATATGTTATAAAATATTAGTAACGCTCATCATTTGCAGGGTTATCAAAATACGGATCACCATAATTAGGTTGACTATCAATGTCAATATACGAAGGAGCATATTCCAAACCCGTCCCTGCGGATATGTTGCCTTATTTTAGATGTACAAAGGTCATGCCTGTTGTTGGGATTTTCAATCCCAACTGTATGTATTATAAGGATTTGTAATCCGATTATTTATTCCGTTTAAACAATTATCACCTCCAAAAACCCTGTTCCACCACCGTATCGGTTACAAAATAAACTTCACCCTCTATGCGATTTTTAATATCCATGTTAGTATGAATTTTAACTTTGCAAATATAGTAAATGTTTCCTAATATTTGTAGTTAACGGATTGCATCCCGATAGCTATCGGGACCTTATAATCCAGAAGGCTGGTATTGCAAATACCAGCCAACAAGCATTACCATTTTCTCTTTTAATGATGGACATATCCGGAAGGACAGGGATAATCCTACTGACCATCCAGTACTGAACCCACTTTGAGAAGAATATGACAAATAAACCGTATTAAATAAAGCAGTAGCACCTACGGTAGCAGAAAAATCATTGCTTTTAAAACTGTACCCGACACTTGCTTGTGCGCTTATTATTCCTGGTATTCCAACAATAGCAGTAAGACCAATACTTAAACCTCCGCTTTTACTCCAACCTATGTTTGGGATAAGGAAAAAGAATTCCCCACTCGGATCCGTATACTTCAACGGATTACCCATGCAATACCCATACCGATTATAGTTCAGCCAATCACGTGGTGCTTGTAAAACAGAGTCAGGACTAAAGAATTGTGCCGTTAATGGATCATAAACGCGCCCGTTCATGTTTATTACACCAAAGGCATCCAAGTGTTCGTGTCCTGTATAACCCCGGTAGATTATGAACGAAGTTCTACTATCTTTTACATTCCAATCGTTCGGGTCTCTGCGTGCTCCCCACGGATAGTAAGCAAAACGCTGAATAACACTGCCACCATCGTGTACCAAGGCAATAAGTGAACCTTGAGCATCGGAATAGCTATAATACAAGCTGTCGGCAACACTGTAGTCTGAACAGTACCGCTAAGATAATTTTATGGTTTATAAGATATTTCGTAATTCATCTTTTCTAATTCATCATAAGTATATCTTACTTTCTTTTCATACAATTGTTTTTTCACAATATCTTCCCATGAGTAGTTTTTCATGGTGTTTTCTTTGATAAAGAAAAAGTTTACATAATTTTTATCTGGAAAAGGGTTGAATTTCCCTTTAAAATGTAAGCCATCATTATGAAAATAGGTATAAGAAAAAGAATCAACTCGATTCTCTGGATAAACGACAGCGTAATGATCATTACCATTTTCATCTGTATTTGCAAATCCATTCTTTGAGATTTCTAATTTCAACTCTGGTTGCAGTTGAATACTTTCCTTCGAAGAGTAATATATATATATAACATCTTTGGTATTATTCTTTACTGTTAACATAGGCTCATGTTTTGGATCAAAAACACAACTATTTAACAAAATGATATTAAATACAAATAAACAATATTTTTTTTTCATATAGTGTAATTTTGAAAGATGATTTAACGATCCATTTAATAATAATGAAATTATAGATAGACAACACTTTGTTGCATGAAATTTCTAATACCATCCTCCAAATTGATAAAAAAAGGAGTTATAAGATTTGAAATTTATGGCAATGTTGGATACATTTTTCCACCAATGTATGCACTACCAAAATAATTTTTAGCCAGGGTATTTGCCCATTCTTCAGTCCAGAATGCATTATGATTCCATTCAACACAACTATTCGATAGACCGTCTAATGTAGCACTTCCCATACTTGGCATTCCAATAATACTATAATATACTGCGTCTATTGAACCTAATAACTTGTATTGTAAAATATGACCATATTCATGTTGTTTAATACCTAAACAATAATCAGTATTACCCCCGTCCCCACGGATATGTTACCTTATTTTAGATGTACAAAGGTCATTCTAGTCGCTGGGATTTGCAATCCCAGCTTTTGTACTATCAGGATTTGTAATCCGCAATACTCTTAATTTCAAACGATTGTCACATCCAACAACCCTTTACCCCCTCCCCAATCAATAGCCGAACTATACCGATAATCTTCTTCCCGGTTTACAAACTCAGCTTTCACAGGATTATAGTGTATATAATTTAGCTTCTGTTTAAAATAATCGTTCAGATAAATCTCCTGTGCATCATTCCCTTCCTGCCAGAACTTGTAATTCGTTATCTTTTTATCATTCTTTCCTGCATATTCAAACCTGTTTAACATCCAGTCTCTGCGACTTTCCCCACTTTCAACCAGTAAAGTCTGAAGAATCTTTTTACTTGTAAATTTTTTAAAGTCACGTAGAATATCCGAGATTTTATTCTCTCCATGACTTCCGGCTATCATATGCATGTGATTTGTCATTAATACCCATGCGTAGATTATCAACCCTTTTTCTTTCTGGCAATACTCCAGTGATTCAATGATTATATGTCTGTAGATAGGGCGAGTAAATATGTCCACCCAATCCACAACGGTATCGGTTACAAAATAAACTTCACCTTCTATGCGATTTTTAATATCCATGTTAGTATGAATTTTAACTTTGCAAATATAGTAATTGTTTTCTTATATTTGTAGTTAGCGGATTACATCCCGATAGCTATCGGGACCTTATAATACAGAAGGCTGGGATTGCAAATACCAGCCACAAGCATCACTCTTCCCTTATTTTAGGAAGGGTATATCCAGAAGGACGGGGGTTTTCGTATTTACGTTGACGGTATCTAATCCAAGGGGATCAATATTGTTAACAGGATTATTATTACAATAAGCATAGGGCAATATATATGGATGTTTCTCCGCAAGTGGATCCACACCAGTCCATATCTGAAAAAGGTGAGCATATACTCACTTTTTTTTATCGTATTAATTGTTTGTTTTATAATGTCAAACGTCGTATCTATTCTTACCGAACAAAATATTTCTCCTTGAAAAATAAATAGTTAATTTTATTATTCCCTGTATTTTCTTCAATAAATCCCTGAAAGTAATTAATCCCTTTTTTTTCTGTTTTAGTTTTATAATGAATTCTATAATTTCCTGTTGCAGGTACTATTCTTATAAAAGAATCCTTATAAGCCACATTAACCTCAAATTTATTCTTTTTGTTGTTACTAGGATTACAAAACATCAATTCAACCTCTAACGAATCTCCAATAATCAAATTGTTTTTCGTAAACTTGATGATAAAATATAATGATTTTTCGAGTATTGGCTTTCTATTCTTATTATATACGATATGCCGATTCAAATAACTTTCTTTATATTTGTTAGATTTCCCACTGTCAAAAAATACTGATTCTATTATAGAATCGGGGTTTAGTAAAATATATTCATGTAGTGAGTCACATTGATTTTGACTATTATAATAGCGAAAAAACCCATTGCCCTTACCTTCAGTAAATTGACCTTTTGTTTTGATGTTCCCATTTTTATAATACTCTATAAGCTTACCGTTCAGTAACCCATTCTTATAATATTTCTCGAAACATTTTCCACCTGAAGAATAATACTCAATACATTTTCCTTCTTTTTTACCATTGACTATAAAGTATTCTGACTTGACAGAACCATTAGGAAAATACTCAATCGTAGTTTTTTGTTTTGTGCAAGAGAATATAAATACACTCAGGATAATTGTTATTAAATACTTCATATTTTTATTAATTTCAGCCATATGATGACTATTCATATCTCGGTTTATAAGTTTGTATATTATCTTTAATTACTCCTTTGATAGAATTTATTCTTTTTATTCTATTCTTTGCTGAATCTTTTCGAACCGTGTCTCTATATTCTTTAGTTATTGCAGAGTAGCTCGCTGGATCTTTTTTCCATCCTACAATGACTTGATAATAAATTACAACATCTTCATCTGTTTCTTCACCCCGCCCCGCCGGATATAAAACTTATTCAAATGGACAACTGAGCTGGCCTGTCGCTGGGTCCCGATAGCTATCGGGATGCAATCCCAGCTTTTGTACTATCAGGTCCCGATAGCTATCGGGATGTAATCCGTAAACTCTTTATTTCAAACAATTGTCACCTCCAGCAATCTTTTTTTCGATAGGTATCGGGACTCAATCAATAGTTGAAAACGGTAAATATGATCTGTTTAATTATGATTTATGCATTGTTTCGTTCACCCTTTATGCGATTTTAGATATCCATTTGATTTTTAATTTTACAAATATAGTCAATGTTTTTATAATATTTGTATTTTTTAAAATTGTACAGTTTCTTAGTACACAAGGCTGTAATAATAGCCCTTTAAATATTGGGACACAGCTACAAACAATGCCGTTTTCTCAGTCAATAATTGATATATTTGGGAGATTGAGTCTGTTGTTTATGAAAATCTAATTTTTAACCGCTCTTTTGCATCTCTCCTCAAACTCCATAATATCCTCCAGGCTAAACCGCACACAACTTTCAATCATCCGGTATGCTATTTTATTTTCATACCGCAGGGTTTTCAGTGCCCTAAGGGATATGCTCAGCCGGTCGGCAACTTCTTTTTCCGTGAATAATTGGGTGTAATCCTGGGGATGTAACTTACAAACAAGAGTCCTGAGACCGGCTATCTCCTGCAACAATAGCTCCACCAGGTTGGAGGTGTTGGCATCGGTTTGTATGTAGGTTGTTCTTCCCATTTTGGTTTGCCTTTTACGGTTTAGAAGGTCGGTACAAAATTGGGAAACTTGCTTTTCCGTTCCTATTAACCCGGGTGCAGGTAAATGGATTTAGTGTGGAAAGTACTGGTATTGAAGTGCATATATTTCTATGAAACAGAGCTTCATCCGTTTCAGGTAAATCGGTTCAACAGAACAGGTATATCGTTGTTGTAAAATCCATCGATGAAATCTACGCCCTTTCTTTGGTGTATTCTTCAAACGCGGTTGCCAGGCTTTCCAGGAAGGGTGCAAGGGATTTCTTGCGCTGCACGGCATTCGACAATTTTGCCTTCGCGTCTTTTATTTCCATCCCGAACATTTTTTCAAATGCTTCCTTCAGTTCCTTTTGCGTCATCCTTTTTCCATCTTTCCGGGTGATGGTGTTGGTCTTAAGCAGTGCCACGGAGAGCTCCAGCAAATCGGTATCCGTGCCATTCCAGTTGAATCCGGGTGTATCGGGGAGCCTGTTTTTCCCGGTCACTGCCTGCAGGTTGAGCTGATAGATTGCCGCATTCTTTTCATGTTCCATCTCTTTCTCTATCCGTTCCATCTCGATGCTGCAGAGCCGGTTCATCTTTTCAAAATACGTTTCGGATACCGGAGTCCTGCTTTTCCCGAATGGTTCATTTCCGTCGTGGTCGTTCAACACCTGCCATTGCCGGATATCGTACATCCATCTGCGCACTACGTATAACCGCTCGCCGGCATCCGCTATCCCGTCGATTTCAGCTTTCAACAGTTCAAAATCCTGCCGTTCATCATAGAATGGGTTGTAAGGTTGTCCGATAGTGGCTTTTGTAGTTGCAGTCATGTTGTCATCCCCGGTAGCGTAGTCTTTCAACGTAGCTTCATAAAACCTGCTTAGTTCGGCTTTCGGGTTACCGTGGTAGTTGCAGGCACTTAATTTAGCAATTCTGTCAAGGATATCCTCAATGCTCAGTTTTAGCTTCAATAAAAAGGACACGTCATTTCCTGACTGAATGATGATCCGGTTAGTCACACGGATAAACTCCTGTAACGCATGTAAATCACCCAGACAGCTCACTATGTAATCGTACACGATGGAAAGGTTCCGGTATTCCAGGATATTGTGACGCAACTCCTCTTCAAAATCGGCATATAGCAGGATGAAGTTGGCCTCACAATACTTCCGCTTGCGGTCGTCCATGACTTTTTTATCTTCAGGCAATTGCTGTTGAATGCCTGTAAATACTGCCATCGATTCATTCAGGTACAATGCCAGGGTATCTGCTTTTCCTTTTTTCATAGCATACAGATTTTTTTCAGGAGATGGAAAGGTTAAATATATAACTTAAAAAAACTCTTTTTATTTAAAAACACCGATAAAAAAATGAAAATTATTTCAGTGCAACACATTAGGCAACAGGTGGTAACCCGTATATCACTCAACAAATTTATGTGTATGAATGTCCTGAAATACTTTACTGCCGTTTCATTCATTTATATCTCTCCATGATCTCTGTTACGTTATTCCTTCATTATTCTATCGATATTTCTTCCTTATCCCATACATATCCCACCTCTTTATATGATATGGGATATAGGTGGGATATCTATGGGATATCTATGGGATATCTAAGGGACAACCTAAATAAGATGATGGACGGATGTAGAATGCGTTCCGGGTTTGAAGAGTTTGGAGGGACGTTCCGTGTTCTGTGTTCCGCGTTCCGCGTTGTTGGAACTGAAGGGTTTGAAGGGTTTGAATGTTTGAAAGTTTGAAGGGTTGGGGGGACGTTCCGTGTTCTGTGTTCCGCGTTCCGCGTTGTTGGTAAAGGAGGCTTCTGCAAGGAGTTAATTTCAAATGACGCCATCTTTTCAATAGACTCCAGCTAAAGCTGGAGTTAAATGGTGATAATACAGATCGGCTTTAGCCAAATTATATAATATAAAAGACCCCAAGCCCCTCCCGAATATCGGGATAAATTGCAGGGATGTGAAAGACCCCAAGCCCCTAAAGGGGATGTGAATATAATATATGAACACCCATTTAATTATAATTTCAAACTAATGTTGAGTATTCAATATATTAGTTTACATTTACAAACGTATTTTTACTAAATATGAATAAAAAAAATCATATTTAGTTCCCAAATCAAGATTGCTTTTTTACTGCGTTATTGGTAAAACAACTACCACGGAATGTAAATACGCATGTCGGGGAATATCAGAAAGGATTAGGTGCAATGCAACGATTTCTGATTATAATGCATCTGTACAATATACGTCAGATTTTTTATTAAAATAAATAGCTGAAACATCTGTTAGAATTCAATCAACATTTTGAATTATGAAATCAATCAACCATTTTTTAATTAGCGCAAGTTTATTGCTTTTCTTATTTTCTTTCTCATCCTGCCAAAAAGAAGACTTGAACATTCTACCGGCAGAATCACAATCGGGGAAGAATACATTTGGGTGTTATGTAGATGATCAACTTTTTGTAAGACCTTATCCAAATTTATCATGGGTTTCAGCTTTCTATGACAGAGAAACAAAATCTGTTACAATTAATAGTACCAGCAAAGAGTTGGGTACTATATATATTTATTTAACTGAATTACAAATCAACAAAAAAAATAATGTAAACCAGGCAGGGTATACATATCATTCTAAACCGGTAGCATTAAGTAATGGACATACCCAATATTATTTGTACACATATAGTAATACAGATATTCAATCGGTATATTTAACTAAATTCGATACAATCAACAAAATAATTAGTGGAACATTTGACTTAAAATTGAAATTTGAAGACGATTCAACAAAAGTAGTCAAACTAACTCAAGGAAGATTTGATTTGAATCTAATGTATACCACATATCCTTGAAATTTACATCAAATGAATTAAAAACCAAATTTAGCAATGATTACCTGGTGTACTGATACTGATGCGATTTACCTTATGAACTTGGATGGAACCAATCAACGTTATTTAACAGAAGGTACACATCCAACATGGACACCTGATTCGAAGTTTATTGTTTATAGCAAATCAGATAATAAAAAATTCTATTCTTATTATTTATGGAAAATTGGAGTAGATGGAAATAACAATGCGCAAATAACCAAATAATCTTACATATATAAGGTAGTATTGATCTATTGTCATGCTAATTATTCGTAATACAACTAACTCGGAATGTATATGCACATATCGGGGAATATCAGAAAGGATTAGTTGTGATGCAACGATTTCAGCCAATAATGCATCTGTACAATATACGTCAGATTTTTTATTAGAAGAAGAGAAGGAGGTTATCCACGATTAGAATATAATTTATGTATACCGGAATCTTTTATTACAATTACTTATTTATCTTCATCCCATGTTTAAAAAACAAATGAAATACCTGTTGTCAGTAATTCTAGTATCAATTTCTTTATTATTCGTGAGTTGTTGGAATGAAATTGATGACACAAATAAAGTCTATACCACAAATACAACAACTATAACCGGAAAAATTGTAACTGAAGGAGGTACTGCGCCCGCTAAAGGTGTAAAATTAAACCTGGACTGGATAATCCAGAGTGAATTAGGTGGCACACATAGAAGTATTGCGAATACAGTAACCGATGCTAATGGCATTTTTAAGTTTGTTTTTTATGCATCTGATACAGAATTGTATTTTCAGGGAGGTTATCGCATAAACTATATCGGCACGGACACTAATTATGTAAAACTTGTGAATACGAACATCCTAGGTTATGTGCCGTTATATAAAAGAGATACTGTAATAGATAAGATTTTATTGTTACCGAAACGTTCATTTATAAAAATAAAAATACCGGATACTAAGATTCAAACGTATTTCTATGTGTATTACCGGTGTGGCGATTTAGACTTTAAAAATTCATATCAAAACGGAGGATCAAAATATTATCCAGAGATTGTTTCAGAAAAAACAGTGGAAGCGGCAGGCAATCAGCTAAATTACATTCGTATAAGTAAAAGGATTGGCGATGAGGATATATTTGTAACGGATTCTGTTTATGTTCCAATAGGAAATACAATAGTTTATTCTATTAAATAAAATCTTGTATAGCGCAATGCTACAAATGAAACAGAAATGAAAATCTGAATTACAAAAAGGACAAAATTAAATGTTATATGGATAAATTTAAAAAGACACCGGCTGAACCTGATCAACCGGTGTCTTTAATTATTAATTTTTAATTATTAATTATTAATTATTTTTAAAGGCTTTCTCCAAAGTCCTCCTTGAACTTAGCCATCAGTTTCTGTGGCCAGTCGGAAGTAGGTTCCAGGCCTCCCATAAAGAAGCGGAGTACAGGTGGTTCGTACACAAAGCGTAGTCCGCCGATTAAAAGACGATTATCAAACAGCCAGTTCAGGCGATCCTCTACGTATTTGATTTGTGACAAGGTGAACACACGGCGTGGTACTGCCAGACGAAGCAATTCCATATCGGCATACGTTTCATTGCCATATTCATCACGCTGGTTGGATATCGAACCTCGTTCCATGCCACGTACTCCTGAAATCAGGAACAAGGCTGAAGCCAATGCTCCGGCAGGATACTCGGTCTGTGGGATGTGGGCACAAAACTGCATGGCATCCACATGGGCACCCAGCACACCGGCAGGTTTGATAACAGGAATGCCTTTGGCATCCAATGCTTCGACCAGGTATTTGATAAACGTCGGACTCTGGCAAATCATCGATTCGTCCAGTGTTTCATACAGTCCTACAGCCATGGCTTCAATTTCACGGATAGAAATGCCCCCGTAGGTGAGGAAACCTTCATACAAAGGCACCAGGGCTTCAAGTTCCTTGTAAATAGTCATGCTATCGGTACACATACCGCCACCACGTGAAGAGCTGAGCTTACGGGCAGAGAAGTAAACCAGGTCGGCCATACCGGTCATGATCTTCAGTATTTCACCCATGTTGGAATTCTTGAATTCTTCCTCACGTTTCAACACCATGTAGGCATTTTCACCCAACAAGCTGGCATCAAGTACCAGGCGGATACCATATTTATCGGCCATAGCACGCACATCACGCAGGTTCTGCACCGAGAAAGGCTGTCCGCCAATCAGGTTGGTAGAAGCTTCCATGCGGATAAATGGAATGTTATTGGCCCCATGGTGACGGATCACTTCTTCAAGTTTCTCGATATTCATGTTACCCTTGAACGGATGGTCGGAATTGATTTTGTAGGCTTCGTCGTACAGCAATTCGGCTATCTTACCCCCATTCTGGGTGATATGGGCCATAGCTGTTGTGAAGTGGTAATTCATGGGAACAAGGCTGCCTTTCTTAATATAAGCCGTAGCTATAATGTTTTCGGCAGCACGTCCCTGATGTACAGGCAACAGGAGTTTTTTACCCAATACGTCTTCAACTGCTTTTTGCAGGCGAACAAAACTCTGGGAACCGGCATAGGCATCATCAGCCTGCATCATGGCAGCGAGCTGATTGTCGCTCATGGCATTGGTACCACTGTCGGTAAGCATATCCAGGAAGACATCCATGGTGCTGAGGCGGAAAGTATTGAACCCTCCTTCGTTGAGTGCTTCCAGTCGGCGTTCAATGGGCACCAGGTTTAACTTTTGTACGATACGTACTTTGTGAAGTTCCAGCGGAATGTTTTCACCACTGTAAAATTTGATTTCTTGCATGATCAGAAAAAATGTTTTTGTGAATGTATCAATTACTGTTAGATTTGTTTTTTTGATTTTATAAGATTCGCGCTTCGGTTAGCAGGCGCAGATGCTGAATAAACAGGCTGTATAGATTGAATTTAACCAAATACGCCCGGCAAAGATAAGGATTATTTCATAAAATCGACCAAATAACATATAAATGACAGGAAAAGTGTGCATCAATAATCAAATTGTAAGCAATGGAGTGGTAAAATCCGGACTTTGTGAGGTTATGAGTTACACAATGTTTGACCAGGTAATTTTAAAATAGGATTTACTTTGTGAGAATCTATTGAAATAAAAACTTCATCAACCAGTCTTACGCCCCTCCTTGGGAGGGGTTGGGGGAGGTCGGGAATTTAATAAACAAAGAAAGTTTATTCATTCACAACTAACTCACATATTAGTTTCTTAACGTTTATAGTTCTACTCTCGTGAATTACGAGCCATTAAGAAACAAATCTCCCAAGCCCCTGCAACCAACAAATCAGGGAATAAAACCTCTAAAGCCCACCCCGTAAACTATTTATCCATGTGTATTGTTTTACCGGTGAAAGCTTCACAACGTTCCACCAGCAGCCGAATGCCTTAGCCCTGATATTTTCACACTCCTGTACTTTCTTTTATTTTCAACTAAAAAAAATGCGTATCTTTGCAGCCTATTGAAGGTCAGTAATGATCCCCAGATGATGTTCCTATTATGTTAAAGCAACAATTACAACAAAAGTTACAACAGAAACTTTCGCCTGCGCAAATTCAGGTTATTAAAATGCTCGAAGTGCCTACTTTGGAGCTGGAAGAGCGCATACGTCAGGAGCTGGAAGAAAACCCCGCGTTGGAAGAAGGTGCTGAACCGGAGAGTGATACGGAGGATTTTGATGATGACATGAAGCTGGATGATGGTGGGAATAATGAGGATGTGGATTTTGAAGAATACATGGCTGATGATGATATCCCCGACTACAAACTCAAAACAAACAACACTTCCAAAGACGATAAGCACGAAGATATCCCCTTCTCGGCAGGAATGACTTTTCATGAATTCCTGGTGGATCAGGTAGGACTGCTCCAGCTATCTGAAAAAGATCACCTGCTCACCGAATATGTGATCGGGAATATCGACGAGGAAGGATACCTGCGCCGTACACCGGAAGCCATGGTAGACGATATCGTCTTTCAATCGGGCGTACAAACCACCGACGACGAGATAAAACGCATTATCCAACAGGTACGCCAACTGGATCCGGCAGGCGTATGCGCACTTAACCTGCAGGAATGTCTGCTTCTGCAACTTGAACGCAAAGAACAAACAAAAGAAATAAAACTGGCAAAACGCCTGATAACCGATTACTTCGAGGAATTCTCCAAGAAACATTACGACCGGATACAACGGGGACTGGACATGGATGATGCCATGCTCAAAAAGGTCATGAACGAAATTATCCACCTGAACCCGAAACCAGGCAATGCATGGGGAGGCAATATCCTGGAGAAATCAATGACTACCATTGTCCCTGATTTTAACCTGGAGAACGACGAAGGGCAACTCACCGTTTCGCTCAACAACAGCAATGTACCTGAACTCAGGGTGAACAATACCTACAACAACATGTTCCAGGACTACGCAGGTAACAAGCAAAACCAGAGCAGGGAAATGAAGGATGCCGTGATGTTTGTAAAACAAAAGATCGACTCCGCACGTTGGTTTATCGATGCCATCAAGCAACGGCAGCAAACACTGCTGACCACCATGATGGCCATTGTTGATTTCCAGCGTGAATTCTTTATTGAAGGCGACGATACGTACCTCAAACCTATGATCCTGAAAGATATTGCCGACCGTACAGGTTATGACATATCTACTATCTCACGGGTAAGCAACAGCAAATATATACAGACTGAGTTTGGCATATTCCCCGTGAAATACTTTTTCTCGGAATCCATGACCAATGATGTGGGCGAAGAAGTATCAACACGTGAAATCAAACAGATACTTCAACAATGCGTTGAAAACGAAGATAAACAGAAACCTGTTACCGACGAAGCACTTGCTGAGGTACTCAAGACAAAGGGATACATCATTGCACGCCGTACAGTAGCTAAATACCGCGAGCAACTGAATATACCGGTTGCGAGGATGAGGAGGGAGATTTAAGGGTTTGAAGGGTTTGAGAGTTTGAAGGGTTTGAAGAGTTTGAAAGTTTGAAAAGTTCCGCGTTCAATGTTCCGTGTTCCGCGTTGTAGGTACATAAGTTTTCTACTGATAGAAGCACCATTTTGCGTACAAACATTATTAACTGAATCAACCAATCAACCAATTAACCAATTTAGGAGAACAACCTGACATCATCGAAGACATGTCAGCGTTAATTGAAAGGTTTGAAGGGTTTGAAAGTTTGAAGGGTTTGAAGGGTTTGAAAGTTTGAAGAGTTTGAGAGTTTGAAGAGTTCCGTGTTAGGAAGGAATGATCAACTACTGATTTGCAATTATAAATTGTAAATAGTAAATGAATAAATAGTAAATGAATTGTTAGTAAATTCTTTTTTATGAAAAATTTCCATAAGATAATTTCCCTGATATTCCAGCCTCTGTTGATGCCGACGTTCGGCATGATACTGATGATGAACATGGATGTCTTTTCACCTATGCCTTTGAGGTGGAGGTTGATAGCTATCATTGGAACATTTATATTTACGGGCTTGCTTCCGGCTCTGCCTATCTGGCTGATGATGAAACGCGGTGAAGTAAAAGACCTGTTTATTTCAAAGCGTGAGGAACGTACGATGCCATATCTGTTTTCATTTATGGCCTATGTATTCTGGGCCTTATTTATGTGGCGTACGCTGCAATTCCCTATATTCATAGTAGCTATGGGGATGGGATCGGCAGTTTCTATTTTCATTATCGTATTTATAAACCTGAAATGGAAAATCAGTGCCCATGCAGCAGGAATGGGAGGCATATGCGGAGCAATCTTTGGAGTGAGTTACCGGGTTGCCATCAACCCTGTATGGCTGATTTGTGTAATTCTTTTAATATCGGCACTGGTGGCATTTTCACGCCTTGAGCTGAAAGCACATACTCCGGGACAGGTGCTTGCCGGTTATGCAGTAGGCTTTGTTGCTGTATTTACACCTTGCTTTTTCTTTTAAATATATAACTTTTCCAAAGTTCCAAACTTTGGAAAAGTTTAACCGATTATTCACCAATTAAATTATATAAAAATGATCACAATAGACCAGCTGAAAAATGTGTTGGAGCGCGAGTCCGCACTGAGGAGGTATCTTTGACGTCGATACGAAATTAATCCAAATACAAGAAGAAGAATTGCGCACGCAGGTTCCCGATTTCTGGGATGATGCCAAGGCTGCTGAAGCCCAAATGCGCAAAGTAAAAGAATTGAAAAACTGGATAGTTGGCTACAATGCTGTGAAAACGGCTGCCGATGAACTACAGTTGTTCTTTGATTTTTACAAGGAAGATGCAGTCAGTGAAGAAGAAGTGGACGACGCTTACCGTCAGACCATGAACCTGATTGAAACACTTGAAATGAAGAACATGCTTTCGCATGAGGAAGATAAACTGGGAGCAGTAATCAAAATTGTGGGAGGTGCAGGAGGTACTGAAGCACAGGACTGGGCAGAAATGCTGTTCCGTATGTACCAGCGATGGTGCGAACGCCAGGGCTATAAATGCGAAATCACCAATTTACAGGAAGGTGAAGAGGCCGGTATTAAAACAGTGACTATGCAGATTGAAGGCGAAATGGCCTACGGGTACCTGAAAAGCGAAAACGGCGTTCACCGCCTGGTACGGGTATCCCCGTTCAACGCACAGGGAAAACGTATGACATCCTTTACTTCGGTGTATGTTGTGCCGCTGGTGGATGATACCATTGAGATTGAAATAAACCCCGCTAACCTGACCTGGGATACGTTCCGGTCGAGTGGTGCAGGTGGACAGAATGTCAACAAGGTAGAAACAGGCGTACGCTGTCATTATAAGTTCAAAAACCCGGTAACGGATGCTATGGACGAAATAGTGATTGAGAATACCGAAAGCCGTTCACAATTCGGGAACAAGGATAATGCTATCCGCTTGCTGAAATCACAACTGTATGAACTGGAGCTTGAAAAACGCCGTCAGGAAACAGCAAAAGTGGAAGCAGGGAAAAAGAAGATTGAATGGGGTTCACAAATCCGCAGTTATGTATTCGATGACCGGCGGGTTAAGGATCACCGTACCAATTACCAGACTTCCAATGTGCAAGGGGTAATGGATGGAGATATCGATCCGTTTATAAAGGCTTATCTGATGGAATTCCCGGATTAAAAGCCCCTTAAATTTACTAAGAGAACTTAAGATAGCGTATTTCCTTCTAATAATCAGAACGGAATACGCTATTTTTATATTTCCGACGTTTTACCAGTAGTAATTATCCATTCCCATGAAAAGAATTTCTCTGTTTATCCTTTTACTAACCAGTACCGGTATGCTGTCTGCTGCCGATTACTCCAGTATAGACCGTCATGCCGCTACTGTACCGCCTAACCTGAGGACTGCAAACGACATAGCGCATTATCTGACCAAAAACCTTACCACTCCAACCGATAAAGCCCGTGCCATCTACTATTGGATATCCCACGCTATCGTGTATGATGTAGCTAATATGTATTCCACTGAAACGTATACTGATCCGCAGGAATTGGTGGATAAGGTGCTAAAAACAAGAAGAGGTGTCTGTTCCAACTATGCTGCACTGTTTCAGGCATGTTGCAAATCGGTGGGTGTTCAATCTTACATCATCGAAGGGTATACCCGTCAGAACGATAAGGTCGTTGGCATTGCCCATGCCTGGAATGCCGTCAAAATAAACGGGATGTACTATAACATTGATGCCACATGGGCATCAGGGTACTTACAAGGCACTAAATATAACCAGAAATTCAGGGATAATTATTTTATGATTCCACCCGCTGAATTCATTAAAACCCACATGCCTTTCGATCCTATCTGGCAATTCCTGAATAACCCTGTATCCCACAAGGAATTTGATGCAGGCAACTTTTCCGGTCTGAAAAAAGAATCTACTTACAATTATACCGATTCCATAAAAGTACATTTGGATTTAAATCCATGGGATAAACTGCCCAGAGAAAACAAACGGATTGCAGCAGCAGGTTTAACCAATGCAATGATCAAAAATAAGATTGCACAAAACCAACAAGGAATTTCTTCCGACATTTTCAATAAGGCAGCCGATTACTTCAACAAGGCTGTAGAAAATTATAATTTTTACATCCAGTGTAAGAACCGACAATTTGACAACTTATCCATGAAGGATGAAAAGATTCTGGGATTATTATCCACTACCCGTCAATCTATTGAGTTAGCAGAACTAACTTTATCCCGGATAAACCCCTATGATTCTGAATTAAAAAGAACTACCGAAAGCCTGAAGAAATCAATTGTTGCCATGAAGAGAAACCTGGATTCTGAGGATGCCTTTGTAGGTAAATATGTAAAGACGCTGAAGCCACTTCGCATGTTCTTGTTTTATAAGAAAAACGAATAATATTAGTTAAAGCTATTTTAGAAAAGCCAATACAGGCAACAATTTATGCCGGAATGCCGTTCTAAAAGCATATTTCGTATTATTCACAAAAAACAAATTAGACATGAAAAATAGAACAAAGATACAGTTGCTATTTTCCTTTATGCTGGTTGTACTGGTTATCAACACATTTAGTTGCACATCAAGTAACCCGCCAACTCCTCCGGCAAATACTACCGGGTTGACAGTTTCAGTAGCCACCAGCACTACAGGGGGTAGTTATGCTCCCAGGAATGTGGTAGCCATCTGGATAGAGGACAATGCCGGCAAATTCGTTAAGACACTCACCGTTTATGCACAGGCCAGGACATATGATCTGACCAACTGGAATACTTCATCAGCTGGTAATCTGACAGACGCCATTACCGGTGCAACACAGAGCAGTTATAATACCATATATGGCAGCTGGAATGGCACTGATGCTACCGGTAAAGTAGTGGCTGATGGCACGTACAAGGTATGCATGGAGCTTACGGATAAAGGTTCAACCGGAAACTTCTCAACTTTCCCATTCACCAAAGGAACTGTTACCGCTACACTTACTCCGGCAAACGTTCCAAGCTTTTCGTCGATATCCATAAAATGGGTCCCTTTATAATCAAAACCAACAAGTTACACATATAATTATACCCACACCTTTTCATTTCGAAGAAGTGTGGGTATTTTTAATTTAACCGGATTGAGGAAATGTTGGAAATAAATATTTACTTTTGCAGATCTTTAAATGTCTTGATTTGTTTTAATAAAATAATCAACGATAACAATAAAACTCATGAAACCAATTAATGAACTTCGAATTGCCGTATGTAACGATCATGCCGGTTTCGAATTAAAAGGCACGATACTTGACCACCTAAAAGCATTAGGTGTTGCAAAAGTAAAGGATTTTGGTTCTTTCACCTCCGAAAGTTGTGATTATCCCGATTTTGCCCATCCGCTTTCAATTGCTGTTGAAAAAGGGGAATACGATCTTGGGATTACCATCTGCGGCAGTGGGAATGGAATCTGTATGGCTGCCAATAAACACCAGGGAATCCGTTCTGCACTTTGCTGGGAAAACGAAATTGCCTCCCTGGCCCGTCGTCATAATAATGCTAATGTGATCTCTCTTCCTGCCCGTTTTATCACAGCAAATGAAGCAAAAGGAATGATCAATATCTTTCTGACCACCGATTTTGAAGGTGGCAGGCATGCTATCAGGGTAGATAAAATACCCTGCTAATCCAATCTAATCATTTTAACCTGACTTTTCCAATCTTCAGAAGGTTGGAAAAGTTGTTATTTATATACGAAACATGCAACGAACAGAAATATCAGCATATGGTGAATTTGGTCTGATCAAACACCTGACAGAGAAATTTAAAATAGAAAACCCTTCTACCCAGAAAGGCGTAGGTGATGATGCAGCCGTGCTCAGTTACGAAAACAAGAAAGTACTGGTCACCACCGACCTGTTGCTGGAAGGCATTCACTTCGACCTGGTGTATGTTCCGATTATGCACTTAGGCTATAAGGCTGCCGTGGTGAACTTCTCCGACATATATGCCATGAATGGCACTCCAAAGCAAATTACAGTCTCTATTGGCGTTTCAAAACGCTTTTCGGTAGAAGATCTCGAACAACTGTATGCAGGCATTCAACTTGCCTGTGATAAATACGGCGTCGACCTGATTGGTGGTGATACTTCAGCATCACTTACCGGACTGGCCATAAGCATTACCTGCATTGGAGAGGCCGATGAAGATCAGATTGTATACCGCAACGGGGCTAATTCAACGGACATTATTTGTGTAACAGGCGATTTAGGCTCTGCCTATATGGGTTTACAGTTGCTGGAACGTGAAAAGGTTGTTTTCTCTGCCAATGATGAAGCACAACCTGATTTTGAAGAACGTGATTATATCCTCAAGCGCCAGCTTAAACCCGAAGCCCGTAAAGACATTATTGAACTCCTGCGTGAAAAAGGGATTAAACCTACATCCATGATGGATATCTCCGATGGCTTGTCTTCCGAGTTAATGCACATCTGTTCGCAAAGCAATGTGGGATGCCGTATTTACGAAGATAAAATTCCTATCAATTACCAGGCAGTGGTTATGGCAGAAGAATTAAATATGAGTATTGTGACTGCTGCACTCAATGGTGGCGAAGATTATGAGCTTCTTTTCACCGTATCACTCGAAGATTATGAGAAGATCGTTCCCCTCGAAGGCATAGCGATTGTGGGTCATACTACCAAACCTGAACTGGGCTTGCAGCTTGTTGGCCGTGAAGGAGAAGAGATTGAACTGCGGGCACAGGGATGGAATTCTCTTAGTGAAAAGAGGTAAGAGGTAAGAGGTAAGGAAAGAGTGGGTAGCAGAATTTTCTGGTATATAACACCAATTTATAATAGCAAGGGCTTCATATTCAATGAAGCCCTTACTATTATATTTTCGTTAGAATGTATAGTCCTTAATTTCGATTGTTCTTTGTAAACCTATTTCAGTACTTGAAAACTTCCAAACCTGATTCCTTACCTCTTACCCCTTACCTCTTACCTCTTCCTCTAAAGGTTTTCCGAAACAGGATCCAGCGATACGTGCGTGACAATCTTATTGCGAGCACCTATATGGAAACGGCTTACCTTTTTATTGATAATAAGGGTTGAAGGGATGTTCTTCAGTTCTTTCTTTTCAGAGGCCGAAAGGATATTCCACGTATGGTAACTTATCAACATAAAGCTGTTTTTTGAGAGTACCGTCGAATTTATGCGCGCCAGCTTGTTTACCTTCACTTCATTCGGGAATTGACTCCTCAGTTCGTGAATGCCTTCACGAATGACAGTACTGGTTGCTGACAGCTTGTTAATGTCGAGGATGTTTATGGTTATGTTGCTGTTATTTTTAAGCAAACGGCGGGCATAGCGTAATAAGAACTCATCCGATTCATCATGCAGGATGACCAGCGTAGAAGTTATACTTTCATACCCACGGTTAATAAATACACCCACACTGCAATTGCTGTTTTCAATGAAATAGCGCGTTTTGTCTTTTATCAGCGTACCCGGATAGAAGAAGGTCTGTTGTTTGGAAATGCTGTTTACAATCTTGTTCAGCCATTTTATATTCTTGAACAATGGGCTTTCCTTGAAGAACGGTATACCGGACAGGGATATCCCCGCTCCTACCAGCAGGAAGTCGAAATTATTGTAATTAGCCGACTTCACAATGCCCAGTTCGATATTGTCGGTCACTTTGTATTCCGTTTCCAGGGGGATGTTTTGTACTTCAGCCTCATCCTTGATCCCTTTGAAACTGTCCACCGAAAACTGTTCCCCATAAATAGGATTGGTATCGGTACCGGGTGTAATATGCAGTACGCTCACCTGCAGGCTGTTTTTGGTACCTTCCAGCAAGGTTTTAGCCACATGGAGCAATGATTTCCCGTTTTCAGGATTTCCAAGTGCAATAAGGGCTTTAAAAATGCCCTGTGATTGCTGGATACTGTATTCCTTCTCGACATCCTTTTGTGGCATAAAACGGTTGATTAATGACAATATAGGTGTCGTCATAAACGTAGTAACCAAGGCCATGATGACCAGCATCACGAAGATAGAAGGCGGGAATATACCCATTTCATAACCTATATTCAATACAATAAGTTCCATTAACCCGCGGGTATTCATTAATACGCCCAACGAAAGGCTATCATGCCATGACTCCCCTAAAAAACGTGCGGTAAAAGCGCCACCAATAAATTTCCCGCTAATGGCCACCATAATAAATATAGCACAGATTACCCATAAATAAGGTGTATTAAGCAGTCCAATCTCAGTACGCAACCCGGTGAAAACAAAGAACAACGGCAAGAGCAAGGTCACAGACACATCCTCAATCTTTTCAATTACCAGTCGCCTGAAGTTAGGAAGCTGCGGCATGATCACTCCTGCCAGAAATGCTCCAAACAGGGCATGGATACCAATCACCTGAGTGATGAACGACGAAAGTATCAGAATCAACAGCAGGAATGCAATAATACTTTTATTCAACACTTCGCTGTTGCTGTAGATATCACCTATCCGTTTCAAAAAAGGACGTACCACAAACAACATGACCAAAACATATAAGACAGCAAAACCAATGGTGTACAATGAACTTACAAAACTACCTGTCTTGGCAATGGCAATGGCAGCTGCCAGGATACACCAGGCCGTCACATCGTTGATGGCTGCACTGGCTATAGCCATTGCTCCCAGGTGTGTTTTTGTCAGACCTTTCTCCTGTACAATCCTGGCCAACACCGGGAAGGCCGTTATACTCATAGATATTCCTATAAACAAGGCAAACGAAAGGAAGTCGGTCTGCGAGGCTGCAAAATCCTGATAGATATAATAGGCCAACATCATACCAAAGAAATAAGGGATCAGAATACTGGCATGGCTTACGACAAACGTTACCCCCATTTTTTCTTTCAGTGTGCCCATATTCAGGTCCATACCAATGGTAAACATGAATAATATCAGGCCTAACTGACTTAATATATAGAGGTTTCCAAGAGATTTAGCTGCAAACAGAAAGTGAAATGCATCGGGATAGAAATAGCCCAGCAGGGAAGGACCCAGGACAATACCGGCAAGAATTTCACCAATAACGGTAGGTTGTCCTATCTTGGCAAAGAGATACCCGAATATGCGGGATACAATAAGGATAGAAATGATCTGGAGCAACAACATGGCAGCAGGTTCAGCTATGTTGTTTATAATGGCCTGCCTGAACATTTCAAAATTACTTTCCTGGACTCCGTATTTAATTGCTGCTGAAAGCTTGGCTTGGGCAATATTATGTCCATCAAATACTTTCCCGTTAACAAAGAGAATGTAGGTGGAAATACAGAATAAGCCTAACATCAGGCCATAGAAAACCCAGGTTCGTAAATGTGTGTTTTTCATGAAGTCCAATTTAGTAACAATACAGGCGAAAACCGGTTACACAATTGAAAAATAATGTCGTTGATAAGCATTCAACAGACATTTATTCAATATTCCAATTATGCAAATCAATAACGGTACAAAGATAGTTATTTTTTCACTTCTTAAAACTTGAATTTTAAGATAAGTTTTCTGTCACAGGTTGGTTTAGGCTGTTTTGCATATGTGCATTTTATTGATTTACTTTGTACTCCATTTCGAATGAGCCTTTTTTAAATGTGAATTTAAATATTCTACTTACATTATTATGGAAATCGGTATTAGTTTTTGGATCGGATTTATTGTTTTTGTGCTTGTGATGCTTACACTCGACCTGTTCGTCTTTCATAAGAAGAACACCGTAGTGAAAGTCAAGGAAGCACTGTTGTGGAGTTTATTCTGGATATGCCTGGCAGTGGTTTTCAACATTGGGGTATATTTTCTTCTGGGCAAAGTAAAAGCTCTCGAATTTCTGACCGGATATCTGATTGAAGAATCATTAAGTGTCGACAACCTTTTTGTGTTTATCCTCATATTCGGTTTCTTTAAAATCGATGCTAAATACCAGCACAGGGTATTGTTCTGGGGAATCCTCGGAGCCATTATAATGCGGGCAGTGTTTATTTTTGCCGGTGTGGCCCTTATCCAGCAATTCAACTGGATCATGTATATCTTCGGAGCATTCCTGGTATATACCGGTATCCATATGTTGTTTGAAAGTGAGGACAAAGAATACAATCCGAATCATAATATTCTTATCCGCGGTTTTAAAAAGATATTTCCGGTAACCGACGATATGTCACGGCCTCACTTCTTTGTACGCACCAACAAAATCCTGTATGCCACCCCTTTCTTTATCGCACTGCTGGTGATCGAAGCCTCCGACCTGATATTTGCAGTCGATTCAATCCCTGCAGTACTTTCGGTTTCAAAGGATCCGTTTATCGTGTATACCTCCAACATTTTTGCAATCCTGGGGTTACGATCCATGTATTTTGCGCTGAGTGGCATCATGGTTTATTTCCATTACCTGAAATATGCCCTGTCAGGCATCCTGACATTTATCGGAATGAAAATGTGTATCAATGAATTTACTGCCGAACACGATTATCCTTTTCATATCTCCAATTTCGTTTCCCTGGGTGTTATTGTCGGACTGCTTGCCACTTCCATCCTGCTTTCGGTAGCCGTCAGGAAAACTCAGGAACACAAAGCGCTGAGGCATAAAAAACAATAATTATCAGTATCAATTTCAAATAATGTGTCCGGATTATTTATTCGTAAAACAATAAATTTCCGGGCACACTTTTTTTATCCAGATGCTTAAACAAGTTAACACCACGCTTATTCCCTTCTGGCACTCTGGCACACTCAAAAACACTTCGTACAGGAAATTAGATAAAAATTATTTTCACTTCCAACGGGTCATTCATCGCTTCTGCATTGCTTTTTTATTCCTTAGGTGTTCTTTTTATTGATAAAGAGGGTACATTGAGAGCTTGTTGAGACTTTCGAGGGGGATCCGAGGGATAAACCCCTCCAAACCCCCAGGCAAGCCCCTCGGGATGAAGAACATCTGCAGAACAAAAATATACGATTTTCTGACAAAAAGAAAGGATTACGGATAGATTTTTACTTCGTGAATAACTGTTATCTGACCTTCCACTGGAGCAAACTGTCAGTTGAAATGTGAGAACTTTATTCCTCAATACGGGTTATAAGATTTGAACACAATGCAGCTTAATTTTGGCAAGTCGGTATAAATTTCAGATATACCTGCTTTTTTGAATGCATCTCTAAAATTACACTTATATTTGCACGCTTTCCGGAAACCAAATACTGTATCGGGGAAGTGATTAAAAAAGGTCGGGAGTAGATGTTAATGTGAAAGTTTTTATTTGTATAAACCATTTAAAACAAGCGTAACATGAAAAAATATAATGCATTCAATTTTGAAAACATGTTGCAGGATGAGTTCTTTAGCAGCAATGAGTTGGATGATATTAACCGCGATATTGAAAGCCGGTTAAATAACGATACTGACTTTGCGCGGAAGTATGAAACATGGATTACTGAAAGTTCGTATAATTCCTGGCGCGATTATTACAAAACAATAGAAGCAGAAGAAGAGGAATCATGGGATTATATGCTTCCCGAGGAGGAGGAAGTAGATGGGATGGATGACTATGTGGAGGAAGAATAAAAGACGGATAAAACGAATAAATCACCGGTGTCACTAACCTTTTATCAATATTCTTTATTAGAACAAATAATGTAGGACCATGTTGCCGGTATATAGTATGCCGGCAACATGTGCTCTATGGAATTAAATTTCACAACATAAAATATTAAACTGATTTTCATGAAACACATCACATTTCTACTTGCCGTATTAATCATTCCTCTTTTAGGACTGGCTAACTCACCTTCCCTGGATCAACTCACCAAAGCAGAACAACAAATCACCCTGATTCGCAACAGCGGAAAGCAGATACCGATTCAAAACCTGGATACACTTCGAATTCTCTCTGTGACTATAGGAGCATCATCCGACAATGCGTTTAATGATATGATGCGCCGGTATATGACATTTGAAAAGGCCACGTTTACACCTAACTCAAACGATTCAATCAACCGTATTGTTGCAAAAAACAACCTGTGTGTGATCTCCCTGTATAAAACACAGCTGACACCGGAAGAACAAAGCTGGCTTACAAACCTGGCAGCTCATAAGAAAACGATTATATGCTCTTTTGCTACACCGGACAAGTGGTTAGCCAACTTATCCGCTTCTGCCTGGGTTGTAGGGTATGATAATCTTGAAGCTTCACAGCAAATGACGGCACAATTAATTTTTGGTGGCATTCAGTCGCAAGGAAAATTACTTTATTCAGCAGGCAAGTACCACAAAGGATTTGGCCTGACTACCGGCAAACCAATTCGTTTAAAATATACGATGCCCGAAGATGCCGGAATGAACGGAACATACCTGAATAACACCATTGATTCACTGGTGAATGATGCCATTGCCCAGCAGGCATTTCCGGGATGTGTGGTGTTGGTTGCTAAAGATGGGAAAGTGGTATTCAACAAAGCCTACGGGTATCATACCTATTTTAACTCGGAGACAAAGCGCTTCCCGAATGATCCGCTTAACCGTCCGGAAAGCATATACGACCTGTTTGATCTGGCATCGATGACAAAGATCACCGCCGGTGCACCTACTTATTTAAAATTGGTTGATGAAGGCAAAATAAATTTAGAAGAAAAATTCAGTCACTATTTTCCACCTTTTCAGGGAACAAACAAAGAAAATATCACGGTCAAGGAGTTGCTGTGCCATGTAGGAGGATTACAGGCATTTGCTGCCTTCTACCGGGAGATGGTTAAGAGTGATGGTACCATGAATCCGGCTTTTATCCGTTCCAATGCATCCGATTCATTCCCGATACGCATTAGTCCTACACTCTTTATCCGGAAAGATATTGAAAACTGGGTATATACCTACATTGCACAGTCCAAATTATTGAAATCAGCACCAAATCATAAATACGTTTATTCCGATTGGCCATTTGTTGTTACACCGCCGGTAGTAGAGGCACTTGTCCATATCCCGTTTGAAACCTATTTGCAACAAACATTCTATTTGCCGTTGGGAGCAACCGAAATCATGTATAATCCCTGGAAGAGAGTACCATTGTCAAGAGTTGTACCTACGGAACAGGATACGTATTTCCGCCAGACGTTAATGCATGGTTTTGTACATGATGAATCATCCGGTATCCTGGGAGGGCATTCTGCCAATGCAGGTTTATTTGCCAATGCGAATGATTTAGCCAAATTATACCAGCTGTATTTGCAGAAAGGAGAATATGGAGGCAAACGGTTCTTCAGCGAAGCCATTCTTAATCAGTTTAATTCCACCCCATTTAGCACAGAGGGAGTTTATCGGGGTATCTGTTTCGACAAGCCGGATATGAAAGACAATAAGGTGGTTGGCAATTCCTATTTGTCAGCCAAAGTAAGCCCTGAAAGCTTTGGTCATACCGGATATACAGGCACCATGTTCTGGGTGGATCCTACGCACAACCTGGTTTATATCTTCCTGTCGAATCATGTCTATCCTACGCGTGACAACAACAAGATATTCACTACCCGTATACGTGCGAAAGTACAGGCGGCCATTTATGATGCCATTCAGTGATGCTGGTAAGTGAAAGAAATATCGTAATAACCCCAAGCCCCTAAAGGGGATGTAAAGACTTGTGAATTAGAGTTGTATTGTTATGAGAAGATGATTAAAAGCATTTTAGAAGACAACAATAATTTACATTTCCTTCATGGGCTTGGGGCAGGAACCTATATCAGACAAATTTGTATCATATCATTTTTGGTTTAGTCTACACTATAAGGGGCTATTTTGGAATCAATTGAAACAATTGTACTTTCACTTTTTCACAAGGGGACAGAGTCAGCATCAGAGTCATAAAGAAAAATAAATTATCTATGCCTTTTAACACACACTATATTATCCATACAAAAACACATTTTATGAGAAGACTAATTTTGTGGATAGCAGGAAGCCTGTTCACAACCCTGCTTGCAGCACAACCAGCAGTTGATTTGATTCCAAAACCTGTACAGATGGAAGTTTCAGCAGGCACTTTTACATTGACGGCTGCCACAGTGATTACTTCCAATCCGGCAGGACATGAACTGGCGGACTACCTGCATGACAAACTTAAAAAATCCACCGGGTATAATCTGAGGACAACACATTCAACCATTGTAAAACATATCACACTCGACGTAAATCCATCGTTGGATATTCCCAAAGAAGGGTATCGGTTAACGGTGAATGAATATGGTGTACTGATTACCGGAAAAGACCGCGGTGGTCTTTTTAATGGTATCCAAACGTTTTTACAGCTACTTCCCCCACAAGTGTACTCCGATACCCTGATGCGTGAAATAAAATGGACTATTCCGTTTATTCGCATAACCGATTATCCCCGCTTTCAGTATCGGGGCATGATGCTTGATGTTTCACGTCAATTCTTTGATATAACAACTGTAAAAAAGTATATCGACTGGTTGTCGATGCATAAAATGAACAAGTTCCACTGGCACTTGTCGGACGATCAGGGATGGCGCATAGAGATAAAACATTATCCGGCATTAACTTCCAAAGGAGCATGGCGTGGACCCAACGAATTACTTGAGCCATCGTACGGTTCAGGGGAAAAACGTTACGGGGGCTTTTATACCCAAAAAGAAATTAAGGAAGTTGTGCGGTATGCTGCTTTACGCAATATAGAGATTATTCCCGAAATAGACATGCCCGGTCACAGCAGGGCAGCAGCAGTGGCTTATCCGAACCTGTTATGCAAATCAGACAGCATAGGACTGAATGGAACAACCCCTGCTTCGGAAGATTTGATTTGGCATAACCAGAATGTTTGGTGTGTAGGTAATGAGCAGAATTACACCATGCTGAAAACAATTTTAAAAGAGTTGGCAGGATTGTTCCCATCCCGGACCATTCACATCGGGGGAGACGAAGTAAATCCGTATTACTGGAAACATTGTTCCCGTTGCCAGTCACTTATGAAGGAGAAACAGATTAAGAGCAGTTCCGAACTGCAGCATTATTTTATTCATCGATTGGAGGGAATCCTGCATTCACTGGGGAAAGAAATGGCTGGCTGGGATGAAATCACAACCGGGGGAACACTGGACACAACTACTACCATCTATGCCTGGCGTTCCACAGAAAAAGCTGTTGAAGCCGTTTCGAAACATTATCCTACAATACTTGTCATGGGCAGTTACTTCTATTTCGATATGGCACAATCACCCGACGATCGGGGACATAACTGGGCGGGGATAGTTCCACTTGAAAAGGTTTATTCGTTCAATCCGTTAAACGATTCGTTGTTTAAAGAGGATTCATTCAGTTATGTAAAAGGGGTGCAGGGAGCCTTGTGGTCGGAATTATTGAATGAGCCTCAACGTTTTATAGAATATCAATCCTATCCACGCATTGCCGCTTTGGCAGAAGTAGGCTGGACGTTCCAGGCAGAACGGAATTGGGATGACTTCTATACCCGGTTGACCCGTACACATTTCCAGCGTCTGAATAATATGAACATAGCGTTCAGGTTACCTCCTCCGGTTGCCAGTTACAGATCGGGATTTGTATCTGTAACACTCCCATACAAGGACGCTGAAGTACATTATACAACGGATGCCGGTTTGCCAACTTTACAATCACCCATATACAAGGATTCCATTCGAACCAGTTCACCCGATTCCATGCGGTTCAGAACGTTTTATACCCCAACACTGGCAAGTATTGTCATTACACCCGTCAGGGCATCCATCGGAACATGGAATACAGTGGGTCAGACTACAGTTGAACAAAAATCATGGGATTTGACCCCGGTATTTAATAAAGCAGGAAACTGGGATATTACATTTAATCCTGACTCGGTAAGTAAGACGCTTTCCATTGACCAGGTAACATTAGTGGAAAATGGAAATAAAGTTGCTTCAGCTCAGCCACAGCAATATATGGGAAAATGGCATTATCGCCTGGAGGCTCCGGCTTATGATGGATCAAAGGTCTATTCGTTACGCGCTGATATAAAGTCACCATCACCGTCAGGTGGAACTGTTCAGATTCAACTTATGCCCTATTTAACACCTATAACGGGTATAACTGTCAATATGCCGCTCACAAACCATGATGCGATGCCACTGACTGATTATAATTTTAATACAACGGTATCATGCCGCGGCAATGCTAAAGCCGGGGATGCACTGACCTTTGTATTTGCATCCCCCCTTGTGTGCAAATCCATTATTTCCGTGACCGGAAAGCCTATGTTGAGTTTGTTCCCGGTCAAAAACGGGCATCTGGAAGTTTCATATGATGGCATTCATTTTGACTTTGCATCAACATACGTGAAAGGCGTGGCTTCTATGAGACCCGATCGGCCTGTGAAAGCTGTCCGCATTGTTATTGATGGACCAACAGAAGATCCGGTTATGGCTATTCAGGATTTACGAATTGAATAGTACGGGTTTAAAAGTTTTCACATATTTCAAGAGCTATTCTTGGTAGAAATAGAAAAAAACATGCCTGTTGCAGGGATATGTTATCACGACTGATAGCAGATTCCAGCAACAGGCATGCACTTTTTTACATTTTATTAAGGTCATATTCCATTGGTAGTACCGGAAAGTAATCACCTGACTCTTAATATTAAAACCGGCTATCCGCTTCTGTTTTCAGCTAATTTCATATTGAAAATGTGTGAATCATGTAAGTTATTAACAAAGTTATGTAACAAATGAGTCCTTAAAGTGACTGAACTTTGTCACATAATTATTAATCATTTAAAATCCAACCAAAAATATGAAAAAAGTAATGTTTATTGCATTCAGTTTTCTAATGACGACTGGTGTTTCGGTTACCGCTCAAGAGGTTGTTAAAGTTGCAAAAGACTCAACAACGACGGTTACTACTTCAACGAAAGTTGAACCTTTTAAGACGGAAATGAAAATTCCAACAGATTCTACAAAGACTACCGTTATCACGACAACGAAAGTTGAACCTGTTAAGACAGAAATGAAATCGGCTGATTTACCTCAACCAGTAAAAGATCTCGGTGCAAGTTTCAAAACCCAGGGCTGGGATACTCTTGAAAAAGCATATGCGGTAAAAGGTGCAACCGGCGAAGTGGTTTTTTATGTTGTTACTTTCAAAAACCCGACTTCAGGTGAAAGCAAAAGCATTAACATCGATGCTAAAGGAAATATTGTAAAAGAATAAGGTGTTCATATAGATACAATTTTTTCAACTATGGACAACAACTTTACAGGTTATCCATGATTATGATAAAAAGTTACTTAAAAGAAGTTTGTAAATATCAGGGACAGTATAAAATTTTCCACACTATTCCACACTTCTCCACACTTTACCACAAAATTCCACACTAAACAAAAACCATAAACAAAACGTTATTAGTACGTTATGAATGTGGTATGACTATTGTAATTCTAAAAACAAATAACAAACCATTAAACTCAAAAAAATGAAACCAATCAAATCTTATGCAATTATTGCAGCGCTCGTATTCATGACGGCATCGTGTGTTGAGAATTCAGGAAAATACAAAGCCGCCATTGCTCAACGTGATTCACTGGAACAGGTAAAACAGGCCTTAGATTCCAATTATAACCAAACACTTGTCGTTCTGAACGATATTGAAACCGGATTCTCGGAGATCAATCAAAAAGAAAAAGACATGAAGGTTAATCTTAAAGGAGTAGAAGGAAATTCTACCAATAAAAGACAACTGATTGCAGCTCAAATGACAGCTATAAAAGAAGGCATTGAACAAAACAAGGCAAAAATAGCACAACTACGGAAGCTGAATTCTAAAAACGGAAGAGCTAATAGCAAGCTTACAGAAACAATCAAACGCCTGCAAACAGAAATGGACGAAAAAGGGGTACAAATTCAATCCTTACAGGCAGAGCTTGAACAAAAGAATATTAAAATCACTGAGCTTAATACAACTGTAGATACTCAAAGTAAGAATATTTCAGAACAGCAAAATGTGATGGAACAACAAAAGACTACGATTAAGGGTCAGGATACAGATCTCAATACTGTATGGTATTGTGTGTCTACTTCTAAGAAACTTAAAGAAGCAAAGATCATTTCAGGCGGCGGACTTTTCCAGGCTAAGAAAGTGATGAGTGTTGAATTTGATAAAAGTGGCTTTACCCAGGTTGACCTGAGAAGCGTTTCTTCTATACCTACAAATAGCAAAAGCGTTAAAATAATCTCTACTCACCCACTAAACAGTTATAATCTGGTAACGGGTACCGATAAGAAAATCACGATTGTTATTACCAATCCTGCTAAGTTCTGGAGTGTATCTAAATATTTAGTTGTACAAATCTAGTTCTTTTGAAAAGCCGAGAGTCATAAGTTTGACTAATCTTGATTCATACAAGGGATATACACCGGCTTACACAGATTTAAATACTTTACTATAATAAGAAGAATGCAATTACCGTACTTTCGGTAATTGCATTTTTCTTATTCCAGCTATAATTAAACAAAGTCTGACACTTTTGCTATAAGGTATTTAATTACATGGTAAAATGTGTTATTCCATTTTCTTTATTTCAACGATAATTTACGTAATACCGGATTGATTTTAGCAGTAGCAGCCACAACAATAAGTGTCATGATACCACCAAAGGCAACGGAAGGAACCAGTCCCATAAATTTAGCGGCAACACCTGATTCAAAGGCACCCATTTCGTTGGAAGAACCGATAAAGATGCTGTTGACCGAAGCCACCCGTCCACGCATATGGTCCGGGGTATAGAGTTGCAGGATGGTACCTCGGATCACTACGCTCACATTGTCGAACAACCCGCTTAACAAGAGCAACAGACCGGAGAGCCAGAATACATGGGAAAAAGCAAAACCAATCATGCATATTCCGAATGCCGCCACGCATAGCAACAGGGTACGGCCACTGTTATTCACCGGTGGATGAAACATCAGGTAAAAAGACATCAGAATAGCTCCGACAGCCGGACATGCACGCAGGAATCCAAGTCCTTCAGGCCCTACATGCAATATATCGGATGCAAATACAGGCAGCATGGCTACCGCACCTCCAAACAATACGGCTAACATATCCAGGGAGAAAGCACCGAATAATTCGGGTGATTTCACTACAAAACGTATCCCTTCACGGATACGGCTGAACATATCTTCTTCTTCACCGGGTGCTACTATTTTGACAATGTGTTTTATCTGAACACGGCTAAATATAAACAGGGAAATGAGGTAGAGGATGAAGATCGAACTGTAGGCAACTGTAATGGTTGAAAATCCATAGATCAGCCCTCCTACTGCCGGACCAACCACTGCTGCGATCTGCCAGGTAGCACTGCTCCATGTGGCTGCATTGGCATATTGGCTCTTATCAACCAGTTGGCCCAGAAGAGCGGTATTGGCAGGCATCAGGATACCCCGTGAAAGTCCGGTAAGGAAAATGGTGATAAAGATCGGCCATATGCCCACATGTTCGAAGGAATGGAAGGATTCAATGCTGTAAACCATGAGTATAGCCGAACCGGTTAATAAAAGGAAGGTCGAATTAAAGACTATCTTCTTACGGTTCCACAAGTCGATGTAATGTCCGGCGAAAAGCGCAATGGATATTTGGGGAAGCACTTCCACCAATCCTATCATTCCCAGCCACAATACGTTTTTAGTCAGGAAATACATGTGCCAGCTTACAATCACCGATTGCATGAGTGTAGCCATGGTCATAAAGTAACGATACCCTAAGAAAAACCTGTAATTGCGATTGCGAATTGCTATAAATGCATCATCCGATAGTAACTTACCCAACATTTTATCCCTTTTTTAATTCGGGTGCAAAGATAGGAAAATATCATTCCAGATTATGGCATTTGAAAACACAAAAAGACATACGAAATGTAAGTAATTAATAATTAATAATTAATAATAACAAGGGAACTGAGAAATAAGCATTTGTAGATTTACAAATATATCATCAAATTTCTATGATTACTTATATTGATATCAGTCTGCCTCAACCTGATTATTAGCCGCCTGAAACAAGGCAAAATACTTTCCTTTTAGTGACATTAATTCAATGTGGTTACCACATTCCACCACTTCCCCTTTGTCAAAAAGATAGATCAGGTCGGCCCACTGTACGGTTGAAAGGCGGTGGCTGACAATGACAGCTGTCTTATCCCGGGAAAGTTCCTTCAGGCTTTTAATGATTTGCTGCTCCGAGGACGCATCCAATGCACTGGATGGCTCATCCATTAGGATCAGGGGAGAATCGCGGTAAAATGCCCTCGCAATAGCCATTTTCTGCCATTGTCCGATACTGAGCTCTTCTCCTCCTTTAAACAGGTTCCCCAACAAGGTGTGATAGCCATTTGGCAAACGTTCGATAACCTCAGCAATACCGGCTGCCTCAGCTGCCTTCTTTGCTTTGTCGGGGTTTAGTTCCATCTGTACATTTCCCAAACCAAGATTCTCTATTGCAGGGATATTGTATAGGGCAAAATCCTGAAATACGGCGGTTATGTTTTCACAAATTCTTTTTTGTCCTATGTTCCTGGAATCAATACCATCAAAAGTAATAGTACCTGCATTGGGCTGGTAAAAACCACAAAGCAGCTTTATGAGGGTAGTTTTACCCGATCCATTTGCTCCCACAAAGGCAACAGTCTTGCCTGCCGGTATGGTTATACTGATGGATTTAAGCACTTCCCTTTTGCTCGATTCGTAGCTGAAACTTACATTCTCAAGCTTAATTTCACTGTTCAGTGTGAAAGGCTCTTGCTTTTCCGGCAATACTTCCGACCTGACCGGCATATTCAGGAAAGCCATAAAGTCATTCAGGAAGGTATTGTCCTCCATGATCTGGGTTATGGACCTGAACAGATCATTCAATACGGAATAACCCCGTTGGAAAGCAAAGAAAAAGAGGACAACCGTACCAATGGATATGGCACCACTCAGTTTCAGGTAGGATACATATCCCAGGGAGATAAAAATCAGAATAATGGCAAAGAACTGTGCACCTATCTCCAGGCGAAGTTCTGACTTACTTAGTTTTATTTTCTGATCAAAAAGCCGGTTTTGTGTATGTGTAAACCGTTGAAGGAAAAACCTTGTAAAGCCAAACAACTTCAGTTCTTTGGCAAAGGGAAACCCTGTAAGAATACGGTTGTAGTAATACATTTCCCGTTCTTTGGTGCTTTGCGATTCCTTGAGTTTGTATAACCTGCGTGAATACTTCAACCGAATGATTACTCCCGGAATAATGGATATGGCTAACAGTACCACCAGATACCATCGTATGTTGGCAAATAACACCACCATAAACAATCCGGCAGCAACAGATTTCACTCCGGTAAGCAGTTCATTGATAATTTTTATCGGGCGGAATGATGCTTCCTGAACTGCCCTGTGAATTTTATCCTGTTCAGCCGGATTTTCATAATGTGATAAGTCCAGCGAAGCATGCTTATTATGAAGCTTGTCGTAGATATGGCGGGTAACTGATTGCGATAATTTCTCCGAATAAAAGCCCAGTATTTCAGACAAGATTCCATTAAACAAAAAGACAAAAGCAGTGAGTATTAAAAGTGCAATAAAATAGAGTTGCTGGCCTGTTTCCAGTGCCGATGATTTTGTCAGATGATCGATCAGCAACTTGATACACACAATAATTACAAAAGGAAGGATTCCCTGCAAGGCAGCAATGATTGCACTGGCAAAGACTACTTTCCCCGAATGACTGGTTACAACTGTCAGGTTTAACTTCAGCGACTTCCAGCCGTTAGTAAGAATTGCAGCCTTATATTTCACAGACAGCAGGAGATTATAATACGGGATACTTATTTTTGAAAAGTGAAGGGCAATGTAACGGCGGAATTTCATACTAGGACTTCCTGGACTTTTTATCCTGTTATTCCGTTGAAAAGAAGTTATTTTACCTACAAATGCATCGCTCGTAAAGGGTTCGTCGGTATAGGTGTTTTTATCTCCCTTAGCCGTAAATAACCGGAGTCCGTTGCGTAGTTCAATCATTACCAACCTGTGTGCTACGAGTTTGCCATTTGCTTTAAAAACAACAATATCGCCTACCTGTAAATCATCAGGGTTCCATTTTTCTACAATGCCTGTATCACCCTCACGCAGTGTCGGGTACATGCTGTAACCCTGCATGTTGAAATTGAGTGGATGGTTATCATCCAAAAGGTCTTCAGCCAGGTCAAGCAGGTTTGTAGGAATGGTTTCAGTTTTCATTTGACTTTACAAAATTTACAATGCTTGTCTCGGGAACAAATCCTAACTCATAAACCGGAACATGGGTACACAGTTCACTCAGAAAATCCAAATGATTATGAATGTATTCTTTATCGTAATTATTCTGGATACAAAATGCCATGACTTTCGATACAGCTATAGCACCCGATAGTTTATTTATCTTATTTTCAGGCGAATGACTGATTAAATGGATGCTATCGAGGGTGGTTTTCTTGGGTCCGTCGATATAATACATGGGGGTATTGTAAACGAAATAACCGGCATCCATTTTACGGATAAACAGCCTGTCGTCGTTTATAACCAGATTTCCTTCATCAGCCCATAACTTAGACATGGTGCTTTTCCCATTACCTGAGAACCCGGTAAAAATACGTCCCTTCTCACCATCAAAGATGCAGGATGCATGAATAAGCACTGCCTGCGCCTTTACTGTCAGGTAATACATAACAATGGGTCCGAAAGGATATTTTAATGGCAACAGGCTTCCATCAGCTTCAGGATTGAGATACACCATCCAGTGGGTAAAGGTGTTGTCAAGCATGGCAATCTGTTGGATTTCATCCGTAGTTTGCTGGTTGAACATAACAAACCCCAACCCATTCGCCGTACGGTATATGGAGTAGAATTTGCGGGTCTCGTCGGATGCCTCAAAGACCAGATCATCCAATGGAAAAGGATTAGAAGGAATTCCCTGAAAACACTCAATGGTTATATCCGTATCAGCTTTATCCCGGCTGATAACAAAAGGCAGATATCCTTCTTCCAGCGACACAACAGCATCTGAAATTAGTCTTATTGAAAAATCAGCTATGGAGAGAGTGATGTTCGTTGGCATGGATACGGTGTTCAGGTACGGCACTACATGATTACTAACTTCCGGATATGACTGATCAATTAAAGCATCGATTCCAGCTGTTTCATGAATTTATCAATATCTTCTTTCGCTGTTTCAGTATCAATATCAAACTCAGTTGTCATTAAGTTTTCAATATCAGCGATTGTTGTATTTTCAGTGATATTTTGCCAAATGAATCTGGCTGTTTCGTTTAGAGTAAAAAGCTCACTCATTTGAGCCACGTTGCCGGTTAATGGCACCAAAATCATTTCATTGCCTACTTCACGTGCAACAAATTTAGTTTTCAGTTTGTAAAGAGTCTGTAAATCCATGGCATTTATTTATAAATGATAATTTATCACGACAAAGATAAATAATTATTTGAATTATGATGCAACAAAAAACCCTCCGGATAAATGGTTATTTTTTAATTTGCATACTCGGAACAATCTCCGCCAACGTGGAACCCTTCAAACTTCCAATCATCTATTAACGCTGACATGTCTTCGATAATGTCAGGTTGTTCTCCATAAAAGTTATTCAGCCCTTCCAATACGGAACACGGAACCCTTCCTTCCCAATCTAATTTCTCCATCACCTCTCTATCACCTCTCCATCATCTATCCGTCATCTCTTTTACTTGTTTCTACATCAATGCCACATATATGCCTTATATAGCCCAAGTCTTTAAAAATAGGTGTTATAGAAGGCTTTGATAAGGCATATATGTGCAGTATTCTAAAGTTTAAATAAAATAAATATCAGATAGATGATGGAGGGGTGTAAGAGGAAACGTTAAGTGTTTGAAGGGTTGGGGGAGCGTTCCGTGTTTTGTGTTCCGCGTTCCGCGTTGTGGGATTAGGAGACTTCTGCAAGGAGATGATTTTAGGAGTACAAACTGACTTCGTCGCAGATATGTCAGCGTTAATTAAAAGGTTTGAAAGTTTGAAGAGTTCCGTGTTCAATGTTCTGTGTTCCGTGTTGTAGGGAAGACGTTTGAAGGGTTTGAAAGTTTGAAGAGTTGTGGGAGCGTTCCGTGTTCCGCGTTCCGCGTTGTGCAATAAGTGACTTCTTAGTGACGGCTTCACTTGGAGTGAAGCCGTCACTTGGAGTTAAACCAAAGGCTGATACTTATTTCATTTATTGTATTTATCCTTAATCAACTAAAATCTTTCGGGTCAATGCTTCCCCGTTTTGAGAAAGTACATGCACCAGGCAAATCCCATTTGCTATTTTATATGACGGAATACTGATGGCATCCGAATGAACCTGTTGGGAAAATATCCTGACACCGTTTATCCGGTATACTTCAACAAACGACAAAGGTCCCTGAATCAGAAGTTGGTTGTTTGCTGCAGAATAGGTTACCGATATATCAGAAGCCTGTACTTCCGGGATTGCCGTTAAATTTGGATTGTATTCATATGCCCCAAGATCAGGAGCTATACCGATAAAAGGGAGTCCAACATTTGTTCCTTTATCAATCAGTCCTGAGGAACTGATTAATCGGAAAAGACCTCCAAAATAAGGCAATGAACCATCCGCATTACGTTCGACTTTGGCATTATCCAATGTAACACTTATAAAATCAGAGGCTGATGCCGGAATCCCATTCCATGAATTCGTATTATAGGTAATTAAAGCACTATTTGAAGGAAATGTATTGTTATTATTGGCACCTATTACAATATTATTTGAAAAGACATGAGGACCCCGGGCATCCGAGTTATTTGGAAAACTATAACCACGACCATCATTATAAGAAATACAGTTAGAACATATCACCCGTCCCACACTATTATTCTGATCGAAACCTTTGTTACTTGAACTCATAATATTATGCCCGTAAGAAATGCAGCGAATTAAAGTGGCTCCTCCAACTGCTCCGTTTCCACCGACTTTAAAGCCATTACCGTTCCCAGTATTTGTAACAACGCCTACCCCGTAAGTTCCGGCTGGCCAGCTTGGATAAGTAGAAACGTCATACGATTTTTGACCATTCGTCATCACCCAACAATCTTCAAAGTATATATCATTTTGAGAACCATAGCAATCATACCCGTCATCCGAATTATCCCATGAGCGACAGCGAATAAATTTATTACCCGGCCCTACAGTTAGTTTGCAAGAAAAACCATCAGCATTTCCACCAGCACCTCCAGCAGTTTTATAATCGTAGTTGTCGTATGAATCACAATCAATAATCTGATTATTACCCTCAGTTAATGAACTTCCTGTTATTTGCATGCCTCCATCACAATTTTTATAAAATCGGCAATTGCGAATTATATTATACGAACTTGATATATTCATTCCATTATCACCAGCCCTGGATATATCAAGACCTACTAAATTATAATATGGTTTTGAAATCTGAATGCCTCTTTCTGATGAAGAATTAGTCCCAGAATAGCCCCTGTTAAAGAAATCAAGTATCGGACGTGAGTCTCCCGGATATGCCCAGATATTAATATAACCTGTCGCTGAGCCTCCTTTATTCAAATTGATCATAGAAGCCATCATATATTGTCCTCCACGAATATAAACTGTATCACCTGCCGCAGCTTTCGATATAGCAGTCAGGACATCATAAGGAGAAGCTAATGTGCCAGTTCCGGAAGAAGTTCCTGTAACAGCAGCAATATAGTTTTTAGACAAAGTGAAAGCATATCCAGTAAAGAGTATTATTAAAAGAAGGAAAGTTTTTTTCATTACATTATATTTTGAGTATTTTTTTACGCTACAAATATACCCAGTCACAAAGGATATTTATGTGGATTTATTTGCCGAAAAGGGGGAGAAACTGAAGTTTCGAAGCATTTTAAACTAAATAACCATAAGATTTGTATGGATTCTTATTTCCATCAGAGTTTTGGGATGATTAACTCACCATGCACAAACCAGAAAATTATACAAGCCATTCAGTTCAAAGTACTCGAAACAATATAATGTCCCATTAATCCTGCCATTCATCTGTCACCGCTATGCGGCTTATTGTTCTACAATTCAAAGATACTATACTACCATACTGTAAGTGCTACGCACCTCTAATAGCCGCGAATGGCACATTCCGGCCTGACGGAAGAGGTGATAGATTATAAAAAGCAATTGCTTTCAAATAAATAAAACATTTAAGTAGAGAAAAGGATATATTGTTTTAATTACTTACTTGTCAGTGATCAGTCAATTATGAATTATGAATTTTTAATCACTTATTTGCTTTAGACAAGATTAAAAAATCATTCTTTATTTCTGACCCCCAAGCCCCCAATCCCGATAGCTATCGGGAGGGGATGTAAAGACGTGGTATCTGAAATTTGTTTTAACCATAGAAACTTCTTAGTTCCACTCATAAGCCCCCATTTGGGGGTTTGGGGGTCAGAAATTGATAAAAAAAATATACGGTATTGATTTTAATAGTCATAAAATAAAAACTACTTGTTTTAAGCAGATAACCAATTTTAATAATAAGTCATTACATATTTCCTACTACGTAGCATCCTGTCAATTATGAATTATGAATTATGAATTATGAATTAAATCAATCTGTAAAAATCTTAATTCCTGTTATATTTCGGGAGTAATGCTTTAAAACATGAAAAAAAGCTACCAAATTCAGGTTTTTTTAGGTTAATTTGTGGGCTTATACTCATTTAACAAAAAATCTATATGACCCCAACTGAATTAAAATCCGCTTTTAAAACTGCTTATAATCAAGAAGCTGATGCCGTGTATTTTGCACCCGGACGTGTAAACCTTATCGGAGAACATACCGACTACAACGGTGGTTCGGTATTTCCATGTGCACTGAGTTTTGGAACCTATTTGTTGATCCGTAAGAACGGAGGCAAAACTGTCAGATTTCGTTCACTCAATCAACCGGAAGTAAAAGAACTGGGGTTAGACCAGCTTACCACTCCCCTCGATAAAATCTGGGTAAATTATCCATTGGGTGTATTTGCCCAATTCATCAAACGCGGCATACAGATCAAAGAAGGATTTGATATTCTAATCTGGGGAAATGTTCCCAACGGAGCCGGGTTATCTTCATCGGCAGCGTTAGAAGTAGTTACAGCTTTCGCGTTGAACGATCAGCTGGGAACTGATTTTAACAGGACGGTACTTGCTCAGATCGGTCAGAAAGCAGAACATGAATTTGCTTTTGTCAATTGCGGTATTATGGATCAGTTTGCTTCGGCTAACGGTGCTAAAGACCATGCCATTCACCTGAACTGCGATACCCTGGAATTCGAACTCGTACCGGTAAAACTGAAAGGCGTAAAAATACTTATTTCAAATACACACAGCCCCCACAAACTGGATTCAGGCGCATACAACCAACGTGTTGCCGAATGCAAACTGGCTGTAGAACAACTGAACAAGGTTCGTCCGTTGAAATACCTGGCCGAACTTACCGAAGCTGAATTCAAATCGATTGAATCGGCTATCACCGATGTAACTGCCCATAAACGTGCCCGTCATGTTGTTGGTGAAGTACAACGTACTTCTGATGCTGTAAAAGCATTGAAAGCAGGCGACCTGGTAAAATTTGGCAAGCTGATGAATGCTTCGCATGTATCATTGCGCGACGATTATGAAGTTACAGGGCCAGAACTGGATACCATGGCCGAAGAAGCATGGAAGATTGATGGTGTTATCGGATCACGCATGACTGGTGGTGGTTTTGGTGGTTGTACAGTTTCATTGGTAAAAGATGAAGCTATCGATACCTTTATAGATAAAGTGGGAAAAGCCTATGAAGCAAAAATAGGGATCAAACCTGAGTTTTACATTGCCGAAATTGGTGACGGCGCATGTAAGTTGAGTTAATTGGTAATTGGTTGATTGGTTAATTAGTTAATTGGTTAAGTAGTTAATTGGTTAATTGGTTAATTGGGTTAACTCAGTTAAGTGATTAAACTATCTTCCATTATTCAACCTTCTAATGAATCCATTCTACCAAACAAAATACAGCCAACCAATTAACTAATTAACTAACCAACCAATTAACCAGTTAACTAATCAACCAATTAACCAATTAACTAAATGAAGACAGTAAAAGATTTACAAATAGAACTCGACGGGAAACCGATATCACTGTACACCCTTTTCAACAAGAAAGGCATGTCGGTGGAAATTACCAATTATGGTGCTAAAATAATACGCCTGTACGCCCCGGATAAAAACGGGAAATTCGACGACGTTGTACTTGCTTTCGATACCTTGGAAGAAGTCATGGAAAAAGAGATCTATTTTGGGGCGATATGCGGACGGTTTGCCAACCGGATAAAGGATGGGTTGTTTACCCTGGATGGAGAGAAATACCAGCTTCCTGTGAACAACGGGACTAACTCATTGCATGGGGGTATTCATGGCTACAACGAGAAAGTATGGACCGTAAAGTCTGTGACCCAACAGGAACTTGTCATGACTCTTTTCTCACCCGATGGGGAAGAAGGATATCCGGGCAACCTGAGTATTACAGCCACGTACTTCCTATCTGATGAAAACGAAGTGAAAATCCATTATGAGGCCACTACCGACAAACCGACCATTATCGGGTTAACCAATCATTCATACTTCAACCTGAAGGGAGCCGGCAACGGGACCATACGCAACCACCAGTTGCAGATCAATGCCGATTTCTATACGGTGCTCGATGAATCATTTGCTTTAACCGGCGAAATACGTCCTGTAGAAGGAACACCATTTGATTTCAGGATACCTACCACTGTTGAATTACGGGTAGATGATGAAGCATTCGTACCCGGTTGGGGACTGGATAACAACTGGTGCATACGCAAACATCAGGCAGGTGAACTGACACTGGCAGGAGTTGTGTACGAACCTGAAAGCGGACGGAAAATGGAAGTATTGACCACACAGCCCGGATTACAGGTATATTCAGGAAACTGGATAGAAAATGTAACTGGTAAAGAAGGCAAGAAATACGACCGTCAGGATGCCATTTGTCTGGAGACACAAGGCTTCCCGAATTCACCAAACATAGCTCATTTCCCAAGTCCGGTATTACGTCCGGGAGGGAAATATGATGAATGGTGCGTTTATAAATTCAGTGCAGAATAAATTCATTTACTATTTATTCATTTACTATTTACTATTTTAAGAGCAGAGTTACAATTGGTAACTCTGCTCTTCTATTTGGTTCAAAAAAGGCTGAAGATAATAACTCCAGCCTTTTTAATATCCCAATCAGTTTCTAAGTACATGATAATATTTATTGATATATTACATATTGTTGAATTATCATATTTAATTTTATTCACGATTATGACCCCCAAGCCCCCAATCCCGATAGCTATCGGGGGGGGTTGGGGGTCAGAAGTAAAATGTATCATTAAATCCTATTCATTACTTATTTTCAGATGTTACTTTACAGTTCTGAGTTTAAATTCCGGATTATCCTTGAAATTATCGTACAAGGGTTGCAAGGAAAATACATTATCTGAATTTTGTTTGGAAGCCGTTAATCCTAATAATTTGATGCCCGGATTAACAGGTAAAGTAAGTGTTTTAGCACCTGCAGGAATGGCAATTTCGTATTTATATAGATAGCCGTACTGATACGCTTCATTTTTTGAAGGATAACCACTATGCACATGTGAAGCATACCAGGCAATATTACCTGTTTTTGAATAGGGTTTTTGCATTTCAACTACCGAGTTATTATCACGGCTTAAGATCCGGTTATAGAATTGACCTACTTTACCAGTCCACTGTTGAATAAGGAGCGATGTTGACTTTCCATCAACAGTAAAATCAGCCTGAGTATCCTCGTTTGCTGCTGCCAACAGGTAAAGCTTTGTATAATTGCCCTGTGGAAGGTTAATTAATTGCCCGTTACATTCAACGGCATTGTTTTCACTTTCAGCTTTATGAGTCATGGAAAAGCGAATACCTTCACTTATGATAGTATCAGGAATCAATTCAGAAGGATAAGACTGGTCTTCATTAAAGGAACCATCTCCCCTGTTAGTATCTGTACTGATAACATCAACATCAAATGGCAGTTCAACCGGAATCTGAACCGGTACTTTCGAAACAGCGTTTGTTGATTTCAGTTTAACAGCAAAACTCCGTATGGTATAATGGCTTAAATCGCAGGTTAGCTTGCCGGCATTCACTGCCACCTTCCCTATTCTCTTCTCTTGTCCGTTTACTTCGTAGGCATCGACAATATTGGTTGGAAAAGTAAGTTCCACTCTTTTCAGGTCTTTGCCTGACAGTTCGTTTATACGTATCAGGTAATAATCACCCTGTTCCATTTTCTTGAACGCCATTAAGCCTGCATGAGGATTATTAATGGAAAGCATGGAGAAGGTGTTACCCAACTCTCCGGTATGTTTTGGAGCTTCAAATGCCAGCAGTGGCTGGTTAAAGAACTTAGCCTGCCAGGGGGATTCGGCATTACTCCAATCGCCTCTATGTCCGTAGAGGGCATATCTTACATCATGAATACCCCAATCCTGCGTACTCTGATACTTTAACCAGTTCCATCCGTTGATGTTGATACCCGGTGTATACAGCAAGGTGAGCCGCAACGTATTGTTATCAGGCTTGTCGGAACCATATTTACTGTCTTCCAGAATAGTTACACCATATTTCCCGTTTTTATCGGTTAAATCAAACCACTCCTTTGAAGGAACTTCAAACTTCTTTTCTGAGTTATTCCCTCTGGAGATTGTACCTACTCCCAAATTATAGGTTGCGTTCTCATTGGATACTGCCAATGGGAAAGAAGCTTTCAGGCTTACTTCACGGGATTGCCAGTCAATTTTATTGGTTACTTCCAGTCGTTTACCGGCATCACCGGAAGAGAGGCTGAAGAGTTGGGTAATTTCAGAGTTTTGCCCTTTACGTTTCACCTGCATGGTTACACGCACCGGACCTTTTTCAACGACAGTCAGTTCAGCATCTTTATCCATAAAATCGAAAGGTGGTTTCTGACGATCCTTCCAGTCCATATTCCATGCTGACCATTGATCCGGTTTTTCATGTTGAAACTCCAGCCTTGCCGGTTTGGAAAGTATTTCTCTTGAAGCTTTTTTATCCAGAATACTTTCAATATCACCATTGGAAGCAAACCGTACTTTGTAATATTCATTTTCCAGAGAATTACCTGTCGCTGTCAGTTCAGTATTCATTTTGCTTAGACCAACTCTCCGCACATCATATACTGCCATACCGATAGAAGGCACCTGCGCGCGGAAGAGGATAGTCAGCTTTGTTTCATTCCTGGCAATGACCTGAGAGGATGTTTCTTTTCCGTTACTGTCAAACACCGCTATTCTATCGGGAATCACTGCCTTGCCCGATAACCTCACAGTGGTAGAGTTTTTATCAAACATCGCTATTCCATCTAGTAATGAATATTCAAGTTCAGCGGTAACTATATCATCACGGTTTCTGGCAACCGGATTGTACACTACGATTGCCATGCCGCCGACCTGCGTATTCATTTTACCTACCACGTTGCTTACTCCATTCTTAAGGGATTCAGCAAAACCATTGGCAGCAATGAATTCATCATTCCAGGCATATTCATAGGCCTTGGGTATACTTGTTCCCGGCAGGATATCATGAAACTGGCTACCCAATACCAGATCCCAGGCATTATTCAGTTTGTTTTGAGGATAGGCAGTTCCACTTGCCCAGTTTGACATGACTGAAACAGCTTCTGCCGATTGTGCCAGCAATTCATTCTTCCGGTTCATGCGCTTCATATAAGCCTGCGAAGTCATGGAACCGGCACTGTGTTCGATCAGCAACAAATCACCTGAATATACAGGAAGCTTCTTCCTGATTTCAGGGGTTATGTCTTTGTACATTTGATCGGAAGAAGTCAATAATACCCTGAAATTGCCATCGCTGTTATAAAGACTGCCTTCCGCCCGTTTGATATCATTCTCACGGGGAGAACCGCCCCTGTCACCCACACCATAATACCTGTAATCAAAGGCATATCCGGTCGTCTTCTGATCTTCATCAAGGCGGGCAATCCATTTAGCATCTTTATCAAGGCGTTGTTCAACCTTCCCATTGTAGTCGGTAGCATTTAAAGCTGCAATCACTCCTTTCCCATCAGGTCCATTCCAAACCCCCACATTAAAAGGGACTCCAACTGCAGCACGCCAGGTGAGCTTTTGAGTTGAAAAGCCAAGCAATCCACTGTGATGAAATATCGAGGGCAGGTTACACAAAAACCCAAAGCAATCGGGTAACATATAGTCCACACTTTCTTTGTTAAACTCTCTTCTAAAAAAGTTATTGCCATATAAAATCTGCCTGATCAGGGATTCTGAGGAGGATATATTCACTTCCCCTTCGTCAACGGAAGAACCAGAGACATGCCACTTTCCCTTTTGGACATATTCCTGAACCTTCTTAAATAATTCAGGGTAATATTCTTTCATCATGGTATACCTACGTGAACCTGTGAAATTAAACTGATAATCCGGATATTTCTCAAACAAACGGAAGTTCTCCACCATCGTATTCAGAATATACTCGTTAATAGTAGTCGGATAGTCCCAGTTCCATTCGGTATCCAGATGCGCATATCCGACCGTATAAAGCAACCGGTCCTTTGAAATATCATAATTCTCTTTCTTTTGCAGAGTCTGTGCTTTTATAAGTTGAGGAAGAATAAAAACAAGCAATACTAAATAAATTAATTTCTTCATATGTTTTAATTTAATAGTGAATTATTATTTTACGGGTAAAAACTGATTTTAAAATGATTGATTTTAGAACTCTATCAATGCGTTTTTTCAACAACGAAACCGTCAATAGCCAGGATATCAATTCCTGATTTTAAAAAGCAGGCAATCGCATTCTCAGGTGTACAAACAATCGGTTCATCCATGATGTTGAAGGATGTATTGATGACCATGGGGCATCCGGTCAGATCATAAAATGATTCGAGAAGGGCAAAGAATGGTGGATTACTTTTGGAATTTACTGTTTGAATCCTTGCCGAATAGTCAACATGAGTGATAGCAGGAACTATCGACCTGATCTGTTTGAGTTTATCCAACCCGTTTATTTGTTTTTCTTCAGGAAGTACAGGCATCCTGTATACTGGTTTCAACAAACTCACCAACAACATATAAGGACTTGTCTTGGTTATATCAAAATATTCAGGTGCATATTCTTCCAGAATTGCAGGTGCAAATGGACGGAATGATTCCCTGAATTTGATTTTCATATTCATGACCGATTGCATTTCAGCACTACGTGCATCCCCCAGGATACTCCTGTTTCCCAAAGCCCTGGGTCCGTATTCCATGCGCCCGTTAAACCAGCCCACTATTTTACCGTTTGCTATCTCCCCTGCAACGAAATGGTAATACTGATCATCTTTCATTTCACGGTAATCAAGGTTGTTTTTAATCAGTGCCGCTTTTATCTCCTCTTTCGCAAACGAAGGCCCGAGCAATGAGTTGCTCATAGAGTCGGTTCCATCAGTCTTAGTTATTCGTGGTTGATTCAAATACCCGTAATAGGCATCATATGCTGCACCCAAAGCACCACCTGCATCACCGGCTGCAGGCTGTATCCAAATGTTTTTAAATTTACTTTCACGGAGAATTTTTCCATTGACTACACAGTTTAATGCCACACCTCCTGCAAGACAGAGGTTTTCATGTTCATATTTATGATGCAGGTGGTTTACAATGTGTAACATCACTTCTTCCGTCACTTTCTGTATGGAACAGGCAATATCCATATGAAATGCTGTTAATTCAGACCCCTTATCTCGTGGAGGTGAACCAAAAAGTGAATGAAATTTACGGTTCGTCATGCGCATTCCACTGGCATATCCGAAGTAATTCATATTTAGCCGGAAGGAACCATCTTCTTTAACATCGATCAAATGAGCGTATATCAGTTCCACATATCGCGGTGCTCCATACGGAGCAAGACCCATGACTTTATATTCATCACAATTCACTTTAAAACCCAGGTAGGTAGTAAATGCAGAGTAAAGCAATCCGATGGAATGGGGATAATTGATTTCCTGCAGGAATTCAATCGTATTCCCTGCCCCTTGTGCCACCGTCGTGGTATTCCATTCTCCCACCCCATCAAGAGTCAGGATTAATGCATTTTCAAAGGGTGAAGGATAAAAGGCAGAAGCTGCATGTGAATGGTGATGTTCTGTAAACAAAAGATTTTCCCTGTTGTACTTCCAGTCAGGATCAATTTCATGAAGTTCTTTCATGATTTCCTTTTTTTGAAAGATCTTTTCCTTTATCCATAATGGCATAGATTTCCAGAAGGAGATTAATCCTTTTGGGGCAAAGGCCACATGTGTTTCTATAATCCGTTCAAACTTAAGAAAAGGCTTTTCATAGAAAATGGTATAATCCACTTCATGCAGGGAAATTCCGGCTTGTCTTAAACAAAAGCATATAGCGTTGACAGGAAACCGCTCATCGTTTTTAATACGCGTAAACCGTTCCTCCTGAGCTGCGGCAACAACAGTATCATTGAGCAGCAGACAGGCGGCACTGTCATGATAGAATGCAGAAATTCCCAGAATATACATTTAGAATAAAGAATAAATAAATGGTGCAAGTGCAGAACCTTCTACTAATACGAATAATGTTCCAAATAAAAACAGGATGATAAATAATGGCCAAAGCCAGTATTTCTTTCTTTGTTTAAGAAATGTAAGTAACTCTTTTAGTGTTTCCATATGAGTTTAAAATTGATTTTTCATTGAACTTTCATTTTGGGGAGTCTTCTCAACCCAATAGGTACTTACCCGTTTATTCCATTTCAATTTTAAACTATCTTTTCCGGTAATTTTAAAAAGGAAGTTTACAGGAATGAATAGTATAAAATAAATCAGAGTCAATACTATGTACGTGTTCACTATACCCATCCAACGACCTATAGTTTCCATTACCACCCGGAATGGATATATAAAACGGGGAATGAACAAAGCAGCTAACGTAATTAAAAAACCGATTCCCATTAACCAGGGATTGATTGTATTAAGCTGAAAATACACATAGCCTGAGTATCCTATCACTATTATCCCGATGATGAGTCCGAAAGAACGGTCTTTCTTTTCATTCTTTTTTATACTGACCATTTAATTCATTTTTGGGGTTGGCACTGATTTTATTTTACCCAGCAATTCATTCGTTTCGATATTCTTTTTATCCATCAAAAATGCTTTCTCTGCATATTTTAAGGCAATTCCCATATTCTGCATTTTATAATAATTCAACGTAATCTGATTCAGGATACCAATGTTTAAAGAATCTCTTTTCAATTTATCTTTGCACTCCACAATCTCCTTAATTAATGAAATGGTGCTGGAGTAAATTGTTCTGGAATTGTTCTTTTGTTCCAGAAAATTCAGGTATGGCAATGCTTTTTCAGGTTCATCATCTTTCAGGAAAAGGATGGTAAGTCGTTGGGCAGTATCAGTGGCAGGTGCGATTCTGAATGCCTGTTGATAATACACTTTCGCTTTTTTGTTTTGTCCCTGTTCAGCACAAAGCATACCTACACTATTCAGATAATCGGCATTGTTGACAATTTGAAGAACAGATGCTTCGGCAACCTTCATAAGATTCTTCCGGTCATTGTGTTGCGAATAATAATCCAACTGATTTTTCATGGCTGCAACCCAGTTTATTTTTTGATAAAGGAGTGCTATTGCCAGTTTTGCCTCGAAGGAATTCTGCGTATTTAAATCGATGGTTTTAGGTTGATTGAACGGCCATTTTTCTTTCAATAACCTGATTTCAAATGACCCTTTTAAGGAGTCAACAAGGGTGATGGGCATATCCTGTTGAAGTTGTGAAAGGGATATTTCATTTTGCAAATCAGATGGAATCAGTTTGTGTTGCTTTAGACTCTGGTAAAACGCATCTGATAAAAGGCTATAGCCATAAAGGTTTGGATGTACATGTTCCAGTAATGTTTCATTACCTATAATCCCATGTGGTGAATGCAACTCGAAAAGTTTTTTTGAGTCCACCAGGTAAACACCCGTATATTTATGAGGGAAACCTGCAATGATATCATTCAGGGTATCAGGTGCACGAAACCGAAGCATATCAAGTTCTTTTGCCAATACAAAGAGTTTCTTTGAAGTAGTATAATCACCCGCTTTTAAAACCTTTTCTGCAAGATGGTACTGGTAAATGGCAGAAGAGGCAGTGTTTTTCCCTGAACTGATAAATGGCTCCAGGTCTTTCTCATTGCTTACCAGATTACTTATAAAAACAGGGATCTTTCTTTTTGACAACACATTGCACACATCCTCCATATTGCGTTGAAATTGTTCAATTCCCCGTTTATAGAGGGCAGAGCGAAAGGGTATTTCCTGTTTAGCCGCCATACGTTTCATTAGGGTTTCACTTTTATCAACCACATTGCCTTTCATCATCTTTCTGATTCCTGTATAGCCATTTTCCATCAATTGTACCAACCTGAATGACCTTAAATACAATATGCTCTGGATCAAGGCACGATGATTTCCAAGCTGTGAGGTTGAACCTACACCCAATGCTCCGTAATACTCATTCTGTCCGCAATAAATCATCACGGCATCCGGTTCATAGTTCACTACTTCTTTTGCAAATCCCAGCACAGTATAGGAGTTTACAGCTGTCAGTGATACATTTATTATTTCAAACTCCCTGTCAGGAAATGTATGCATTAACCTGTAGAACAACCATCTGTCAAACGATGCACTTCCCATATACGGGAAACCCAGTGTAGTGGATTCACCCAGTACAAATACCCGAAAAGTTCCCGGAGCTTTTTTCTTTCTGAATGGTTCAAAAACACCTGTTGTAGCATTTACATCCGATGTAAAATAGCGTTCGGAGGCATGTGGATTCATCACCAGGTAACCGGTATTTTCTTTATCTTCTACAAATAACCGGACATCATGCCCGTATCCAAAAATGTGCAGTCCTGCCTCAAGCATAAAGAATATAACTATGGGAAGCAGTAAAGCTATTATTTTAAAAACAATGATTTTATTGTTTTTACTGCTGACGACAGGTTTCGGTGGTTGATGATTCATCTATTTAGAATAAGAATATGTAAATTTAAAACTTTTTTATAAATCTTCCATAAATCGCAACGATATAAGTAATTAATAATTAATTTTGAACAATTAATAATTACCAGGACACTGAAACGTAAGCTCTTGTAGATTAACAAACATATTACTTTTTCAACTTCTACAATATTTAAATAATTAGAACAACTAAATATTGAATTTTAAAGCAGATTTTAATCCCTTTCCAAGGGATCCTACAATACTTCCATTTTAGCTATAATGAGGAATCGATGAGACTTTATTGGGAGTTTATTGAGGGTTCAGAGAGGTTTATCCCTCCTAACCCCCTCGCAACCCCCAGGAAACCCCCAGGCAACCCCCTCGGGACACTGAACAAATGACAGTGAATTAATTCCGTTGGATCGTCGGTTGGATGAAGTCGTAACAAGCTTTAAAAAAGTACCCGGAGAATAATTTCCCCGATATCCATCGGGATTTAGATGCGTCAATATATTGTTCCGCCTACTTATTTTCCATATATCGAGATCAGTTTAAGCAGCACACCATTTGTCCATCCAAACCCATCCTGACCGGAATATTCACCGCCACCTGCATCCAGGGAGGTGTTTTCAACATTGTATTTCTCCATCAACTTACCTGTTCGGGTATACACATCTACATTCAGTCTGATCCAACGTTTTGCTATCATTTGTGCCGAATTCTGGCAATCGTAATTGGTCAGGCCCTTAATGGCTATCCACTGGAGTGGTGCCCAGCCATTCGGAGCATCCCATTGTTGTCCGGTGTTTTTGAGGGTAGTAACGATACCCCCTTCTTTCAGAAAATGGCTAAGTAATGTTTCTTCCACACTTACAGCCTGATTTTTAGTGGCGATATGAAAGAACAGAGGAGAAATACCGGCAGCCGTCAATTCCGTCGATTGTTTCTGTAAGGCAAAATTGTAATCCACATACCACTTTTCTTTTTCATTCCAGCAGTATTTATTTATGGCAGACTTACGAGACACGGCTTTTTGAAGGAACGAATGATACAATGATATGTTTCCTGTTACTTTGTAGGCATGAGCAAGGGTCATTTCCAACTGAAACAGCAATCCGTTTAAATCAACCGGAAGAATATTTGTAGTTTGAATGGTGCCGATATTCTTACCATCAGCAAACCAACGGCTGCTGAAATCCCATCCACTCTCTGCACCGCTGCGTAAATTCCGGCACATTCCATAGTAGATACTCTCCTTCTGTTTCTCTCCTGACTTTTGAGACCGGGTATTTGCCAGTTCATAATCTTCCCGGTAGCTTTCCTGCCTTGGAATACTATCCTGATCATAATAACGGTTTAACACCGAACCATCCGGTAAAGTAACCACATGTTTCGTACCCGGAGTCTTATCCATCCAGTAATTGTATTCCTTTTCGAGCGAATTCAGGTAGTTTTTATAAACTGTATCACCTTTTTTCTCAGCCAGCAGGTTAATCATCAGGCTAAAGTATGGAGGTTGGGAGCGTGACAAATAATACGATCTGTTTCCATTCGGAATATGACCATAGGTTTGAATCAGATACGAAAAATTACGGATCATATTCTCAATAATTTCCCATTCTCCGCTTTGTTGCAGCCCCAACATGGTAAAATAGCTGTCCCAGTAATATATTTCCCTGAATCTGCCTCCGGGCACGATATATGAGTTAGGTAAAGGCAGTAACGACCCTCCTGCAACTTTCAGATCAGGGCTACGTTTCAACACCTTCCAGAGGTCGTTGATATGCCTTTCTACCGATACTGATTTTCCGGTTGTATAGCCCGATGCTGGATTCAGGGGGAGTATAAAATTGTCTTTTACAAACTTGTCCAACATATTCTTTGAAACAGAATCTTTTCTCAGCAACCTGTAATTGCTCAAAATCGCTTCCGTACTAATTTTGGGAGTACAATCCACAAAAGTTTTACTGTCCGGAAATACCTGCATCAACTGTACATCGATAAATAACCGACCATAGATTTTATCGGGGGGTAAGGCAGTCTTTTGTGAGAATACAGACAGACAAATCAACCCGATCAGACATAGAATAAAGTTGCGTTTCATGTTAGATTTTTAATTTTAAAAGTAATGAACAGATAATACACTTTTACTTTTTCACAGTATAAGTTTTCGCTTCTAACCCAACTCCTGTAATGGTAAGTTTCTTCCAGGTATCGGGTAATACTGATTTTAGCTGAACAATTCCTTTGGGTGTGATGTCAATTCCGCCGAAACCCATAATGACAGCTTGCAAAACTCCACCTGCCCCGGTTGCAAAATAAGGATTTGTACCACCTTTTGTTTCGGCAATTACCCTGAAAGGTGTATTCAGATTCGGCACATACGCATCCTTAAACCATTGATATGCTTTTGCCTGATCACCTATCCTGGCATACAGCAAGGTGAAAATAGCCTGTGTCATCGCCGGTGTCCCAGCATCAGGAATTCGCTTATTATAATACTCCAGGTCGGTCTTTATCTGTTTCTCATCAGTAATTTCTTTTAAGGGATATGCAAGCAAATTTACATCAGCTTGTTTTATCCCTTCTCCTTTGTAAGTGGCATGTTCTTTGGTTGCTCCGTCCGGTAACATAAGTATGGGTATGTTCTGAGCTACGATCTCCCAATCGGGATTGGCTACGATTCCCAACAAACGGGCTGCTTTTGCAGCATTCTGTAAATTAGCTTTTGCAGCAGCATTTGTAAACGCATCATTATCAATATTTTCAGCCCACTCATCAGCAGCTACTACATTTTTTATATCATACTGGAGAGGACCGTTTCGTTCCACACGGCTTGCCCAGAAATCGGCAGTTGCTGAAAGCAACGGCCAACCCTTTTCTTTAAGCCAGTCTTTATCCTGTGTCACACAATAGTAATTCCAGGCAGCTAAGGCCACACATGCTGTGATATGGTGTTCAAACGGACCTGACAAAGCCCATACAGGTGTTTCTTCCACACCTGTTCCGGCACTTTCCCAGGGAAACATAGCTCCTTTATAGCCATGTGAAAAAGCATTGCGTTTTGCTGCTTCAAGCCGTTCGAAGCGGTAATCCATCAACGATTTGGCTATTTCTGGTTGAAGTACAAGGTAAACCGGAAACATCCACAAATCCATATCCCAAAAAACATGTCCGTTATACCCTAATCCGGATAAACCCATTGGCGAAGGTGCAAATGAATTCCCGGCACGTGCGAATGAATACAAATGGTACAACATACTATGAATATCCTGTTGTGATTGGTTATCCCCCTCAATAAGTATATCGCTTTTCCATAAATCGGCCCATGCTTTTTCGTGGAAAGAAATCAACCGGTCACGACCTTCCAGCTTTGCAAATATGGTTAACCGCTCTGCTTCGTTCAGCGGATCATCATGATGGGCAGATGAAATAGAGGTTCCAACAATACAATACGAATAGGTATCACCGGCCTTAATGGTTTTACTGAATTTCATCAGGTGCATATTGCTGTCCCACATTTCATGAATAACCCGTGGTTCCTGAGTATGAGCTTCCGTAAAAATAAAGGAAGTGGATGCACAAAGTTGCAGTTTACCTGTCGGACTTTTAGCAGAGGAAGTCAGTAATCCGATAGTTATATGCGGACGATCTATTTCGTTGTAATAATTCTGAATATCCCGAAGGGCATCAGGAGCTTCCATGACGCTGGCAGCATTTATGGTAAGTTCTTTTTTAGCTGTCACCTTTACCTCCATCAACACACAAAATGGCAACTGGCGAAGTGAATAATACGTGTATTTGATGGTTGCCTGATCCTGATAATCGAATGACGAGGTAAAGGCGGCAGTTTGCATATTCAGCTCTTGTTTGAAGTTCTTAACCGAACCAGCTTCCATTGCTTTACCGTTAATATCCAGTCGCATATTCAACAGATTAAAGCTGTTCAAAAAATTGCTTACCCTTCCACGCCCGTATAAATCATAAGTTCCTGCCAACACTACGTTTTTCACTTTAAACGGTTCGGGTGACGAGACAATACCTATCATACCATTGGCTACCGTGATTCCATAATAGTTAGCCGGATCAATTTTAGAGGCTTGAATAATCCATGGGTCAGATTGTGCAAAAAGCTGTGATGTAGTTATTACCATCAGAAATGATATCAGGATATTGAATTTATCCAGTGAAAAGCGATGTCTCATAGCGTATTTAATTTTAAATATAATAATCATATTAATCAATTTTCAAGTGTTGCTTCGATTCCGGCTATTGGAATAAAATCCAAATTCTTAGTTTAAATTTCAACCGGTACTTTGTTGACAAACAACAAAAACAATCCAATACCAAATAAATCTACTTAACGCGGAACACGGAACACGGAACGCGGAACGAGAAACGCGGAACGCATCTCATTTTCCCAAATAAATCAAACACTGTGAAACTACTTTTTTATCCACATGTGTATTGCCGATCGTATCGCCGATTTGAAGGTAGTGCTTATTAAAATCATTGATCAATGCATTGAAATCCGATGGTTTATAGTTTAGTCGAACATTTAGCTGATTGGTTGATGAGATCATATCCGTAATAGGAGCTCCATCAAACCAATTGTTTTTAATTAAAGCAACTGCTTTTCTTAACCGGTTCATTTTACCAATCACACCATTAATATCTGCTTTTTGTAATGGAAATTGAATGTTGATGACCGTTTTCTGACTGCAATCAATCGGAGCTGTTCGAATCTGTACCGTAAGTTCAGCTCCGTCATAGTTCCATGTATTTTCTTTATTCTCTTTGTTAAATTCAAGCAGCGTGCCATTTAAAGTGACTGATGTTGGCAGTACTGACCCGTAAAGCTGTACTTCCAGATTCCGTTTCATGATCATTTCAGGGAATGAACCTTCACGGGGTAACACTGTCAGATTGAACGATCCATCTGCTCCTTTTACGGATTTAAAAGTTGTATATGTGAAGGCGTCTTTCTTATAATCCTCATTATCACCCGCGTCTTCATATAGCTTTGTAGTATAATTTCCCGCTGCAAATACTTTTAAAACAAGATGGTCATTGTTTTGCTGAAGATTTTTCACCTGGTTGTTCAAAGGAAGTATGGCACCCGCTTTGACATATACAGGATATTCATTGAGTAAAAAGTTTCTTTCGAGGGTTTGTCCTCCTTTAAGCAGGGTACCTGTACTCCATTCATACCAGTCGGTTCCCTTTGGAAGCCATACATTCACTGTTGAGATATTATCAACTGCCGGTGATGTAACCGGCACGATCAACAAATCATCACCAAACATATATTCTGTTTTGAAAGAATAAGCTTCTTCACTTTCCGGATAATCGTAATACATCGGACGGCACAGTGAAATACCGGTATCGTATGCTCTCCGGGCCATGGTATAGATGTACGGGGCAAGGTCATAACGGAGTCGGATAGCAGCCTGTAATGCATCGAAATAATCGCCCGTGAAATTCCACACTTCTTTGTTCATTCTCGGATCTTTTGTAGAGTGCGTCCTGAATATGGGACTAAATACCCCGTATTGCATCCATCGGGTGTACATTTCGGGATCAATCTTCTTCTGATCCTCCGGTATATTACCAAACTGATGTCCGCCCAGGTCATGACTCCAGTACCCATACAACACATTTGATGCAGTAGAAGTAAAATAGGGTTGAAAATTAAGCGATTTCCACGACATAATCATATCCCCCGAGAATCCGACTTCATACCTGTGATTTCCCAATCCACCCCACCGATGGTAAAGCATGGGTCTTTCTTTATTTTGCCGTTCCATGCCGGTAAAAAAGCAATAATTCAGCCACCAGGTATTGCTAAGTCCTGTAATCTTTTTTGAATTGGGCCATTGTTGCCAGTCAAGCCACCAGAAACTAACTCCTTTATCATGTAACGGGTTCAGGACAATATCAAACAAGTTGGTCATAAATTTCTTATCGGCAGCTTCGAACGGTATGTTTTTATGTCCCACCGTATCAAATTGCATGGCTTTTGCAAATTCAACGTATTTCTCTTCATAAGGTGCAATACCTGAAGCTGGATGCAAATTCAGGGTTGTTTTCAGTTGATTCTTTTTTATCCATTGCAGAAAATCGTCGGGATCGGGGAAAAGTGCTTTATTCCAGGTATATCCTGTCCAACCAACAGCTTGTCCGAATTCATCAGTCTTTGCTTTTTGGCGAAATGAAACGCCATTGGTAATATGCCAGTCCATATCAATAACCAGTACATCAAGTGGAATAGTATACCGGTTGAATTTTTTTACCAGATCACGCAATTCAGCATCCGAATAATTCCAGTAACGTGACCACCAATAGCCGAATGCATACCGTGGTGGAAGGGGTATTTTCCCCGAAATGGCTGTAAATTCCGTCAATGCTGTTTTATAGTTCGTTCCATATCCAAGAAAATACCAGTCGGTCTCTTTGTTTTTACGCTCCTTTACCCAACTCCAGTCACTATTGTCGAATAAAAAGTTGTTTGTATCGTCAATCAGGAACCAGCCATCACGGGATATAAGGCCTGGTTCAAACTCTCCGGGTGATTTTTCATCTACATGCGTATCTCCATTGAAACCATCCAGGGTACGGAAGGTTCCTTTCAGATTTCCTGTATTTTTCATGGAAGGGTTCCACACAATTTTCTGTTTAGAATTTTCCTGACAGGTTATTTGAAGATTGGCAGCATTAAATTTTCCGGATCCTGTCTTATACCTGATTTCCATTTCGGATGTTTTAATAATCATCCAACTACCCTGATTTTTTATGGTATAAGGTACCGACGGCAAAACACGGTTTATAGCTACAAACGACCTGTTATCCACAAATTTACTCGTTGAATCATATTCCATCCTTACAATATGGGGTGTAAGCATGGTAAAACGGGCATTGCTGTTGATTACTGAATTACTTTGTGCCATTACCTGAAAGTGATAAAACATTATAAGTAAAAAAATATAATACTTTTTCATATACTTGATTTTAGGTTGAATATTAATATGGAATATCACTTTTTAATGATTTTCAGCAGAAAGCCACCTCCCGGAGCCAAATGAATGGGAACAATTGTTTTTCCTGTTACTTCAAAAGAACCAATATTATAATCGGCAGGGTATTTTTCAGCATTTATGCCGTCCCTGCACAAAGTGGCAGTATAAGTACCCTCACCTATAAAATCAAGTTTCAGACTAAAGTCTCTTGGTGTCCAATCGGTTAATCCTGCTATATACCAGTCATTATTTTTCTTGCGTCCCGTCACGATATATTCACCCACTTTAGCTTCAGGTATGATGGTCTCGTCCCAGGTTGTAGGAACCGAACCCAACAGGTTCATAAACTCAGGCTCGTTGCTTCCCTGTGATGGATTGCCTGCAAATATCTGAATCGGATTGTCATACACCACAAACATGGCCAACTGGTGACAACGTGTACCAAAGCTCATGGGCATGCCTTCAATGGGTCTGAATCCTCCTTTAGTGGCATTATTAAGCAATCCCGGTTCATAATCGAACGAACCTGCCAGCATGCGCGTAAACGGCAACATAAGGTCGTGATGTGGCGTCACTTTATCACTCCCGATATTATATTCCGAACCCATCACTCCTTCCCTTGTTACTGCATTTGGATATGTGCGGTTAAAGCCTTTTGGAGGATATGATCCATGATACATGATCATAATTTTATGTTGGGCACAGGCTTTCGCTACACGTTCGTAAAAGTTGACTGTTTTCTGATCATCGCGATCGATAAAGTCGGTCATGATAAAATCAACATCCCATTTATCAAACTGATTTAATGCAGGTTCCAGTTGCCTGTCGAGAGTCTCAGCAAGTGTCCACATGCTCAATTTAATGTTTTGTTTCTTTGCATATGCCGACAGCGTATCCATATTTATTTCAGGTATAATCTTAAACAAATCGTTGTTGTCACTCCACCCTGCATCCATCATGATCCTGTCAAAACCAAACCGTTTGGCAAAATCAATATAGTATTTATAGGTGGCTGTATTGATCCCTGCCTTAAACGATACATTGAATAAATTTATGTTGATGATCCATTCATCGGTACATTTCCCCGGATGAACCCATGACACATCCTTCAGTTTAGAGGGTTCCGCCAGTTTGTAGACCATATCATTTACAGGCAACTCCTTGTCTTCGGATGCTATCATTAAAACACGCCACGGGAAATCACGTGTACCGGCAGTATGCGCAATGTATCCGGCCCGTTTAATGACAATCTTCTGAGAATAAAACTCGTTGGTACTCTTTTCTTCCAACGGATAGGGTGCAAAAGTACCATTTAGGGCATCCATTCCTGTACCTCTGAGAAACATGCCCGGATAATCGCGCAGGTCTGATTCGGTAATGGCTATTTTCGGACCTTCAACCGGCACCACCAATACGGGTGAATATGCAATGGTTGTATCGGGAATAGCATTCATCAGTAACAAAGGATACTGTTCTTCATAACTGGTATGAAAAATATCTGCATTGCTTTTTTTATGAATCAACGGGAAATATACCGAAGGATGATGGGCAAATGAAAACCGTGCCACTTCATCTTTAATGTAAATGCTGTCCTTGAACCTGGTGGAAATGCGGTAGGCAATCCCTTCATTATAGATTTTAAAAGTAACTGAATAGGGTTGTTTAAATGCAATTGTCAGTTGATTGTACGTATCCTTCATTCTTTTCCTTCGTTCCGGTACCGGGACAATAATTTCCGAATCAACAGGCTTGATATTGGACGAAGTAATTTTATTTTTTAGGGAGAGCGCATTCCCATTTAGCTGGATCAGATCAATAACCGAATTACCTGTCAGGATCTTACCCTGATAGAGTATTTTATAGGTCAGTTGAGCACCCATCCATACTTTTACACACAATAACCCGTTCGGCGAACGAACTGCCAGTGTATCATTTGTTGCAGAATGCACGGATAATGCACAATACAGAAACAGGATAAATATCAGATTTTTCATAACAAAAGTATGATTTAACGGGTTAACTTAAATCGAACGGCAGTATCTGTACCTGAGAATTCAACCTGTTGATTGACCGGGGTAACGTGAATCTTATTTATAACAACATCCGTAACGCTTTTGTCAACAATAAAATGAATTTTCCATCCGGGTTGTGTTGAATGAATGCTACAGGTAATCTGACTCTTTACCGTTGAATAATCTATCGAAAGCATGGTATTTCCTATAATCAGATTTTTCAATGTGGCATACTTCCAGGTTGTCGGCATTTGAATGTGGATCGTTATCTCTTTTTTATATGCTTCCGGGGAAATACCGAAAAAGTATTGAATGAGCGGTATATTAATACCAGTCACATTCCATGCCTGTACAAACATCCCGTAATCGGGGGATATTTCATAGATAGTACCGGGTGTAGCAAAACTGAATGAGTTAATCGTTTTGTGAACATACATCAGTGCTGTATCGGTCATTCCATATCGTACTGCCGCCTGTGCGAGGCCGGCAGTCACTCCGGGCATTACCGCACGGTTGTAGGTAAATACAGTGTCTTTTTGAAACTTCTTCTCATCCAGTGTTATATCGTCAGGTCGTTCAATTCCGGTAATATAACCCCCGTATTTGTTTGTAAAAAAGGAAGCATTCCTGAGTATTTGTTTTGCCCTGAGTGTATCTGCCATTCCTTCTTCCATAGGTTGATAACCGGAAGGATTGTAATACACCACATACCCTTTATTCGGATAGGTGTTGTTGAGTATTTGCTCCTTTAATCCGGTAAGTTTTATTCCCGCCCAATCGTTTCTGCCTTTCTTTACCCTTTTTACTAGGGCATTATCAATTATTTTCAATGCCTTGTCTTTTGAGGTGATAAAGTCGGCATACCGGTTTTCACTTTCAATCCACCAGTCTTTGTTTATTTGTTCTTTGAGTGTTTGTGATTTATGGGCATAACTAACTGCATCTTCTTTGTCGTTGAAAATCGTAGCCATTTTACTGAGTATCTCCAGAAATTTATAGGTATTCACCTGAACATCGAGCATCTCATCATTGAGTCCTTCAATTTCAGCTCCCCCGAAACCTTCAATATACCCGTTATGGTTGGTATCGTGCTGTTGGAGCCAGGTCCATGTTTTTTTAGCGAAATCATAGTTTTCTTTCAGGAAGTCCATATTCCCTGTCCAGTTGAATATCTGCCAGGCGGCAATGATATGGAGTTGTGATTCCTCCATTCTTCCTTTGTCATACACCACTCCATTAGTTGAAACTTCATGTATAATTCTTCCGATGCTGTCATTCACTTTATTAGAAACCTGTTTGAGCATTTTGAAAGAGTCATAAAACAATTCAGGTTGAACAGTGCCTGTTAGTGCCATAAAGGTCGTTGCCTGGTCGTTACTGAAAAACCAGGGATAATCCGGCAATCCGGCACTCATTCCTCTGCCCGTGCCGGGTACTTCTCGAACCAGCCAGTCGGTAGAGTATTTTCCCCAGGCATAGGTTTTTTCTAACTTTTTATCGGGGATAATTATTTTAGCTGTGGTCTCAATGGTATCATAGCGTAGTTTCTTAGCATTAAACAGTTGTGAAAGCTGAGTACGGACAGTGGCGATATTATTTTCAATTTCAGCCACTCCGGTAAGTGAACCGGAAACATAGAATCTAAATGTGTATGTTTTTCCTGCAGGAATTAAGCATGGAAGCGAAGTAACACCGGTAATGCCTTTATCGTTGTACATGGTTTTTTTCAGTCCGTTGAATTGAACCTGTGGATTCTCGAATCCAATACCGGTGTACCAGGTATTTCCCTTATCCCGAAAGTACAGGATTGACTTTTTGCGGTCAAAGTTTACCAACGTATCATTCTGATCAATCATTCCACTCCGTTCGCCTAACCATACCGGCATAAGATTAATGTCCGTATTCAGCTCCAACTCAATATTTCTTGTTTTATCAGAAGTGTTTTGAAGGATGTATTCTACTACCAATACAGGCAGATTATCCGGTACAAATTGTGTTTGTGTTATCCTGATGGGCTGTTTCTCTATGTGATACCTGAATTTAGTTACAAATGAATACGTGATAAAACTATCGAGTACATTCCGGTAGGTTTCACCGGTCAATGGATTTCTTATATTCAATATGTAACCGTCCAACAACTTAATCGGTTGTTGCCATATCCCACCCATTTGTCCGGGAACATGAAACCCTACTTTCGGAAAGGCACCTGCCTGATTTCCGATGCAATACAACCGGTTACCGGCTGTTACATAGAGATAATCCGCATTATTTGGGTTACCGGTAATGTGAGGCAAACCAATGCTTGAAGAATTTAAATCAAACCCATTAGTCTGAGCATCAATAATTATATTGAATATCAGGGTTATAAATATTACTAAACAGATTTTTTTTATCAACATACAATTTTTTCTCAGTAATCATTTTAGAATGAAGATCTTCTCTTTTAGGTCGTATTTCTAAATACATGGATATACAAAGGTTTTCAAATCTATTTAATTCGACCAGTTTTTACTACCCTCCTTTAAAGGGGTTGCGGGAGGTTGGGAATTAGGTTTCGTTTTGGGTTCGTCAGGCTTTAACTGAGCATCAAATCTCTGTACCTGTATTTATAGATAATGAAAAAATCATACCAATATAATTGTAAGTCTTATACCGGCATGATTTTCATAAGAATAAACTATTAATTAAACAACACTTAATACCCCGTATTTTGTTTCAAATTCGGATTTGATTGAATCTGTGGCTGTGGTATCGGAAACAGATTATGAAATGCATCACTTGCCGCTTTATAATCTGTAGCATTGTTATACGTACCAAAACGAATCTGATCGTTCCGTCTCCAACCTTCCCAGGCAAATTCACGTCCACGTTCTGCAAGGAAGTTAGCATCATTTAGCGAAGTAAATGGTAAAATAGGATTACCACCACGAAGACGGACCTGATTCACCAGACTTAATGCTTCAGTACTTGCCGGGTTCTGACGATACAATGCTTCTGCCCGCATCATCAACACATCGGCAAAACGCAGAATAGGCATATCATTATTCAGGCTGCTGGTCACCATAGTTCCACCAATGCCATCCATCAAATACTTGCCACCACGTGCTCCATCCCAATGGTCGGCATTAAGCACCGGTTGTGCTGATTTGAAATTTACGACATAGTTCAGTTGACGGTTGATGCCCTGGTCATCGGTTGCAACAATAGGTGTTACGCCATCTGCTGCAAATTGAAGTCCTGCTATCCATTGTTTAGTACGGATATCCTTCGCTTCAAATGAACCGTAGAAAGTCGGCAATGTAGCACAACCATCCCATCCACTGGCAAACGAACCGTATTTTGCACTTAAATCGGTAATCGAAAATAAATAACTGATATTAACTGCAGCAGTATTCCTGCTGTCGCATACCATGGTGAAAATGTTTTCTTTATTATTTATATCATTATTCCAGGCAAAAATATGTTTGAAATCAGGATCCAGGCTGTAACTGCTGTTCGTCATTATATCGGATGTCAGGGTCACAATGTCTGTCAGATTCGTGTTGGTCGTACCTAGATAAATCTGCGAATTGAGGTATAATTTTGCGAGCAATGCTTCTGCTGCAAATTTGTCAACCCGTCCGTAACTGTTCGTTTTGGGAAGTACATTTGTTGACAAATCAATCAGTTCAGTTTTTACAAAATTATAAATATCTGCTCTGGTAGCTTGCTTTGGCAGTACTTTCGGGTCATAGGCCGAAGTAGTTACCAGGGGCACATTCCCAAAATAATCCATCATCAAAAAATATCCGAATGCACGCAGAAATCTGGTTTCGCCCCTCATTACAAGTATATCAGGATCTGATTTAAAACTGCTGGCATCGATCACATCAATAAAGGTATTCGATACGGCAATTATTTTTGAAAGTCCTGAATAGACACCTGCAATTTCGCCATTGGTCGAAGTCCAGGTATGTAAGTACATAGGTTGAAGATCTCCTTTCCAGTCTCCCCCACGGGCAGGAAAAACCATTTCATCAGTCGAGCTTCCCGGTTTGTAAACCACTTCCGACCAATAAGCAATGGTGGTATACACACCGGCTAACCCATTTAAGAATTCACCCTTTGATTTGAAGGCACTCTGATCGGTCAGTTGACTGTTCGGTGCAATTTGAAGATCGGTGCAGCACGTCAATGCTACCGCAACTAGTATTATTGCTATCTTTTTCATTTTCGTACGAGTTAAAAGTTAATATTTAGACCTAAACTGTAAGTACGTGCCTGTGGGTATGTATTGTAATCAATACCAATTGATTTAATACCATTACTCCCGGCAACGTTGTTTACTTCAGGATCATAGCCTTTGTATCCTGAAATTACAAACAGATTCTGGGCTGTTACATATAAACGTGCAGATTTTATAATTGTTGGTATAACTCTGAAATTATAACCCAGGGTTATATTATCCATGCGAAGGAAGTTAGCATTTTCAACCCAACGGGATGATGGATACGTTATTCCACCGCCTCCTGCTGCATGGAACTGAGCTCCCTCAAGGTTGGTATTTTGTCCCGGCAACCGGTTACCCTGGCTAATTTCGGCCCTTGTATTATTATAAACACTTGCACCCAATGCACTTCTTAATACCACGGATAAATCAAAATGGCGGTAGCTGAAATTATTGGTAAATCCTATGATATAATCCGGCAATGCTTTGCCAAGAACGGTCAGGTTGGATGATGCGAAAGTCTCAGCCCCTTTGACTATTCCGGTGAACTGTTGGCCATAGAATGTTCCAAACGATTCGCCGACACGTAGGATCTGAGTATTTCCGGAAGCACCTGCCCCACTGACTACTCCATAATTAATATCCTTATTATTATACAATTGGGTAATTGTATTTTTATTATAGGAGATATTAAAGTTGGTGTTCCATTTGAAATTTTCGGCATTCACTACCTCGGCATCCAACGTCAGTTCGACCCCTTTATTGGTCATTGCCCCGATATTATCCAGATAAATGGTGCTTACTGCCGGTTGAATGGCATCAATGGCAAGTAACAGGTTGGTTGTGTTTTTGCTGTAATAGTCTACAGACCCTCTAAGTACATTATTGAATAAAACAAAATCAATACCTGCATTTAACTGAGAAGTTTGTTCCCATTTCAGATTCGGATTTGCAATACCCGTAATGTTGTAAGGCGAATAGAAGGTACCTCCGAAATAAGTTCCTGCACTGCTGTTGATGCCATACGTAGAACTGTATTTAAAGTTGCCGATTTCCTGATTCCCTGTGACACCATATCCGACACGTAGTTTTAACTCGTTAATATTTGTCATGTCTTTCATGAAACCTTCTTCGCTCAACTTCCAGGCTATTGCTGCCGAAGGAAATGTTGCCCAACGGTTATTGGCTCCAAAGCGGGACGATCCATCTTCACGTACTGTCGCAGTCAGTAAATACTTGTTATCATAATTATAATTTGCACGACCATAGAAGGATATTAACCTGTTTATTTCATGGTTATTTTGTGTCACCTGATTGATCCCACCTCCAATGTTATCGGCACCCAGATTATCACTCACAAAACCTGTAGCAATGGTCGACTGGTTGTAATTATTAAATTCCTGCCAGGAATAACCACCAACTATATTTAATACATGTTTAGTATTAAAAGTATTGTTGTAGGTAAGATATGTTTCAACCAACCGGTTCGAATACTTATTATTTTCCAGCAGGGCACGACCATTTACCGTTTTTCCTATGGAAGAGGCTATAGGTTGGTAAGCTTTTCGCATCGCATTGTCCACATCATACGAGATGTTTGTTTTAAATGATAATACCTTTGGGATAAAAAACAAGGTAGCATCCACATTGGCTATCAACCGGTCACCACTGGTAATATCCGAAATCTGTTTGGCCAAAGCCACCGGATTCCTTACTGATATGGATCCTGCTATTTCCTTGAATGTACCGTCTGTATTATAAATCGGCTGGGTTGGATCGGCTTTCAGCGCATTGTCAATGACTCCGCCATCTGCACCACTGGTTTGTTGTTCCAGAAAATTATTAAACTTATAATTGGTGTTATTGACATTCATCGAAATGATCAGCCTTTCATTAAACATTTTATGCAACAGGTTAAACCTGCCGGTATACCTGTCAAGCCCGGTATTCAGAATGATACCATCCTGAAGGGAAGCACTGAGGGAAGCCCGGTAAGAGGTTGTTTGATTTCCACTGCTAAACATGACATTATGATTCTGTGTCATGGCCGTTCTGAAAATTGCATTCTGCCAGTTTGTGTTTGCGGTTCCCGAGCCCGGTACAAACGACCTGTATTGATCGGCGGTCAGCACTTCAATTTGCTTTGATACATTCGAAACTCCCGTTGAACCCGAATAACTGATCGAGGTAGTTCCTTCTTTGCCGCTTTTGGTTTTGATGATAATCACACCATTCGCACCACGGGATCCGTAAATAGCCGTTGCCGAAGCATCTTTCAGTATAGTCATCGATTCAATATCCGAAGCAGCAATCATAGAGAGCGGATTCAGTGTTGTACTGCTCAATGCAAGGTCATTCCCTGCAAAAGCTGATGATCGTGAATTATCTACCGGCACTCCGTCAATCACATAAAGTGGTTCACTGGAGGCAGAAATGGAGTTTACACCACGGATCCTGACATTGGTATTGGCTCCCGGTTGTCCGTTTCCGGGTGTTACCTGTACACCTGCCACGTGACCATTCAACAGCATGTCGGGCGATGTTACCGTTCCTTTGTTGAAATCATCACTTTTGATAACGGAGAGCGCTCCAGTTGCATCTGATTTTCGGATAGAACCATAACCAACGACAACGATCTCCTCGAGGTTTTTTACATCCTCCTGCAATTTTACTATCAGATTTTTCTGATTCCCTACATTGATTTCAACCTTTGCAAATCCAACATACGAAATCACTAAGGTGGTTTGATCGGTTACATCAAGGGTGAAATTTCCATTCACATCCGAAACAGTTCCTGTTTTTCCCCCTTTTATCATTACGGTTGCACCAATAACGGCATCCCCGTTTTTATCGGTAATGGATCCTGTTATTTTACGGGTTGATTGTTCTTGTGAAGATTGTGCTCGTCTGGAGGTGATGGCAATACTTTTACCGGTTATTTCATATCCCACATTTTGTCCCTGGATAATCTGATTGACGATATCGTTTATCGACTTTTGGGTGGCAGATACTGAAATAATCTTTCTGGTATCCAAATCATTTTTCTCATAGACGAACGAATATCCGCTATTATCTTTTAATGATTGGATAGCTTCTTTTACTGTAACATTTTTAATATTGAACGTAATTGCCTGTGAAAAGAGTGGAATAGACAGGCAACATAAGGCTGTGGTCATTAAAAAGACCTTAGTTTTTTTAAACATAAGTTATTAGATTTAAAATTAATACGTAGTCAATTTTTTAATATCTGAAAAAACCTTATATTTGTACAGTTTTTCAGGATAGTCTCTCTAAGTTTGTCCGAAAGATCCGAATCGGGAAGTGTTGCGCATTTCTCGATTCTTTTTTTTTCCGGAGTATAGAAATGCACACTAGGTGGGGTTCATTTTTTTCATTTTTTCATAGATTAGTGAGTACTTTGATTAAGGAAATTCTAAAACCGGAAAAATATATTAATATACCTATTAAGTTAGTTATTGAAACACAACACTCTTTATTCCTTGCATTTACATAGAGTGTTTATTTTTTTGAATTTTCAGTAAACAGTTTACAACTTTATTTTCCCATCTGGCAAGAAATAACACAACCATTATCTGCTATACCTATAACAATCCCAACACCTACCGTAGTGAGAGTGTGATTACTTTCCCGCTCATTTTATAATTCAACCTGTGAGTGGATACCAGAACATCAAGTACTTCCTGTATCGTTTGTTCATTGCGGGTGAAATTTCCATAGAAACGATACTCCCGTAATGAATCGTCTGCAATATTTATCTTCACATTATAACTTCTTTCCAGTTCTTTGGCAATGTCAGGCAATTTTTCTTCATCAAAAAAGATAAGACCCTTGGTCCATAATTGTGCAAATTTGGCATTGACGTTTGAGATCGATACACTTCCCGTTTTTTTATCCAGGATGATTTGTTGATTCGGGGTTAAAAAATGTTCTTCACTATAATTCAATCCACTATTGGCACTCACTTTCCCTTCCAGTAAGGTAACCCGTGCTTCTATTTCATCGTTGTAATTTCTGAAATTAAATTTTGTGCCCAGTACCAGCACTTTCATATCGCTTGTTTTGACTTCAAAGGGAAGGGCTTTGTTTTTTGTCACTTCAAAATAGCCTTCTCCCTGGAGTGCAACGTTTCTGTCTTTAAATCCGAATCCCTGAGAATACGAAATGATCGATCCTGCATTCAACCAAACCAGGGTTCCATCGGGCAAATAGATCTTGGTCTTCGAACCGAGCGGTGCTTCAACAGTGACATCCGTGATCTGCTTGTTTATATGATTATTTCCAAACCAGTAACCACTTCCGGCAAATACTATCAACAATGCAACTGCAGCAGCTATCCGACGGGCACCCATCCAGAAAATACGCTTGCCATCCTGATCATCCTTTGTGTCTTCCGAATAAACTTCAATCCTTGATAAAAAGCGTTGAAAGGCTTTTTCTTTATCAAAACGGAATTCTTCTTTTGCACCTATTGCCGAAAACCACACTTCCTGCATGTGCATAAAGTAGTTTTTATTTTCGTCGGCCGATGTAAGCCACACATGTAATTCAGCCAGTTCGGAGTTGTCAAGTCCCTGTGCAAAATAACCTGTAATCAATTCATCAATTCGTGTACGGTCTGTTGTTTTTGGTTCCATATTTTGTATGTTCTGCTTATATGACAGTTATTCTGAATGGAAGGGTAGTAAAAAAAGTACTTATTTTATAAAATAAATAAATATTTTTTTTCGGGGAGTTAACAGGAATAGTAGCACAATTGAATGTCAGCGCATTATTCCTGTTTGGATGCAAAGAAGGAAGAGGGTTGCCATATACTTGCTCAAATCGGTATTGAGTTTCGAAAGGGCATTTTTAATGTGGTATTTAACGGTATTGACGGAGATATTGAGGATAGTGGCAATCTCCTGGTATTTCATATTTTCGAACCTGCTCTTTTCGAAAACCACCCTGCACTCTTCAGGCAGACCCGCGATGGATCGTTTGATCTCTTGTTCAAGTTCTTTTTCAAGCAATGTCGCAAGAGGATAATTTTCAGATACCGGCATAAGTTCATCAGCCTGTATCAGGTCATCGCCCTTTGCAAAGCGGGTTTCTTTCACAACATATTCCTGCCGGAGGAAATTGATGCAGCGGTTACGGACGGACTGAACCAGGTAGGCACGAATGGAGGTCTGAATGTCTAAAGTTTCACGCTTTTCCCAGATATGAAATATCACATCGCCTACCATTGTTTCCGCCAGGAAATCATCTTTCAGAAATTCAACGGCAATATGACACAACAAGGTATAATGGTTATCAAACAAATAGCGGAAAGCTTTTTCGTTGCCCAGTTTGAGTTGTGTGACAATTTCCTGTTCAGTGATATTCATATTTTCAGCTGATATATTGAGTTGTTAAACTAAAATATCCAATACAAATTCCGATTTAATTTAAGGTCTTTCTTCTCGCCAAAGTTATAACTTCTTTTTATTTAATTGCCATCTGTTGTGTATAAAAAGAGAATTAAAATAAATAAAAATGAAACACAATTAGTTAACAGTATAAAAACGATATAGTTTAGATAAGTCAAAATGTTTTATGTTTTATGTTCTGCGTTCCGTGTTTTCAATTCTACACTCTTCGTTTTCTTTGTCTTTGATCTTTTGTCTATTGTCTTGTTTCAGGTTCTTTTAGCAGTCAGTTTATATTCGGGATCCGCTATTTCCATATCGCGTATTATAAAAACCAATTATATATCACGTATTTTAAAACCTACTCTATCCATTTTGCGATATGGAAATCGCGACTCCCGGTATAAGATTTATTACTATAGAAAAGGATATTCGTGACCCGCGAATTCTATATCGCGAATAAAGCAACTTCTCTTACATCCCTTTTAGATTTTATTTAGATCTATTTTATGATAAAACGGATATAAAACGGTAGTGAAACGGATATAAAACGGATATAAAACGATATTATAAAGGACCGTTTTATATCCGTATTGCTAACGTTAGACCTTCATTTTATGGTAAAAGAGGTCTAAAACAAATGATAAATAGATCTAAAAGATATACCATTTTTCCGTTTACCATTAACCATTTAAGAAAAGCAATGGCATTTCAGACCGGTTTATCAATATCAGAAACGTAATATTGAAACCTAAAGAGATTGATAATGTTGAATGTAAGTCCAGTGAAAGAGAGAGAGTGAAAATAGAAATTGATATAATACTGCAAACAAAAACCAGAGAAGCCTATTCATTAAGAAATCAATAAGCCTTCTGATTGAAGATTACAAACCTGGTGCAATCTATTGGAATTGCCTTGCACACGTACCGGTTATTTTTTCACCTGAATACAATCTTTCAGGTAGTTTGGATCCTGATCGGGGGTACGCATTCCGGCTACTTCCAAAGCTTTCAGTATAAACACATTCCAGGAGAACACCCGGGTGCTTGGCCACCAGCAATTGGGGACGGTCAGGTCATAGGGCAGAAATTCATGGCTGAACGGTTCATCGGGATTCAGCGTAATTTCTGTTTTAAGCCGATCGGTAATACGCTTTTCAGCAGGCTTCCAGCCATGCTTCATACCGGCAATGTACCCGCATATTTCCTCACGCATCCAGCTGCCTGCATTATAATAAATCCCGTTATCCCAAAAGAGGTTAGGGGAGAATGGCTTATTCTCCATTGTAAAATAAGTATTCTTCGCATGAAAGATCAATGGGGAATAGCCATTCTTTGTGGGGACTTTATCAAGTGTATTGTTGACCATCTCCGATGTCAGGACAGGCTCATTAAACAACCACAGGGAAACAAATTCGGGGAGCAGGGCATTGAAGGTAATGACATACGGGTAAGCTTTGTTATCAATCAGGTATCCTCTTTTCTTATCATAAAAGGCTCGGTATCCTGCATTTGCTTTTTCAATATAGTCGTTGGTCACCGGCATACCCAGTTCCTGAGCAACCCGAAGGGTAACGGCAAGCATTCCCTGATTAACTGCCAGATTGGAAGTCCGGTTGGGGTATTCCACACAGTCATTTTGCCCGAGGACAAAGCGTGCACTGCTAATACCATCTCCATCAGCATCTATTTCATTCAGGATATACCGGAAAGCTTTGGTGATTTTATCCATAGGCGGTGGAGTTCCGTATAACCGTTTATTTACCAGTGCAAACCACAGGAACTCAAGGGTGGCATCATTCCCTTTCAGTTCTTTGCTACCCATGGAAGGCGTAATAATGGTACCAATGGTACCTGCTTCATTCTGTGTGACGGCCCATTCGCTAAAGATTGCTTCACTACTTCCCTTGTCGTAGGTACCCATCATGCTCCAGAACGAATCACGGTTGTACATATCAGGGGCGTAATTGATACTCGGAACGCTGAGCGGTTTAAAATTATCGGCACTGGTAATCCACATCAGCATCTGGTAACAGGAATACAGGCATTTCTCTTCGGTAGTGCCTTTAAACCGTAATCCATCAGCCAGGTATACCTGAGATGCAAGGCGAACATCATGCAGTGTTGGTTTGGCAGGAGCAACAAATATAAATGTACGTTTTGTGTTAAGTACTCCCGACAGGAGCCTGTGATATGCACGTTCATTCCCAACGGATTGAATCACCTCCAGATCTTTTATTTCCAGTTGAAAAGGTGTACCTGTTTTCAGGTTAGATGCTGCAATCAGCAAATTGGTGGTACCTCCTTCTGTATTAGCCAGAAAAACGGTTTCTTCCAGTTCCGTCCAATCGGTAACCGAAGAAGGGATATTGGTCTGGTAATGGAATCCCTGTACGTCGTTGGCGGAAATACCTTCTTTTTTCCACAGGCGAAGAGTGACGGGAAAAGCAGAACGGTGTTTAAACCGGATGGTATAAAACCCATCAGGCAGTTGATAAGGCAACCTGAAACCCGCCATATCGGACGTTGCTTTCTCGCCTTTCAGTATATAGATTTCCTTGTCTTTAGTAAGTGTAGCACCGTTATATGATTTCCATTCGTTTATATCCGGGACTTTATATGAAACCAGTTGGAGGGGGTGATTAAAGTCAGACAACTCACCGAAAGTAAGCCTGACAAAGTTATCACCCTTCTTACGATCGTCCAGTGAAGCAATGCGGTACAGGTTCGCATCACAAATCTCACGGATAGCCCTGAAACCTACACCTCCAGTGGAAGGTCGGCGACGGATATTGCGTGTCCAAAGATTCCGGTTGCCTGCATCAGTAAGCAAACCGACAGCCAGGGTATCACCGATCATATAGCCTGCTGCAGGATATGACTCATGCGCTACTCCCCCTTTATTATCAGCATTATCAAAGCTCCAGAATTGCGAAGGGGGTATTTCCGTATATAAGGAAGTATTCATCGAGTAATACAGCAACGATATATTAGTCTGCCGTAAGTCTATGCGCTTTTCAACAACCTGATTGTTGACTATTTCATACATAACTTTTATAGACAAATCAGCCTCAAGTTTAGGAAGTCTGGCAATACCTGACAGTGTGATGACATTCCCGCTCTGAACAGCTGAAGTACTCTTCCAGTTAGGAACTAATTCCTTGATAGAATGATCTTCGTTTTCCACAACCAGATTCAACTCACCTGATTTTTCCTGCGTTGAAACCTTAATTGTTCCATAATATGCATCGACATAAAATCCGTTTATTGAATCCCCACGGAGTTTCAGGTTCAGTTCACTGGCCGAAAGAGAGGAAAAGAGAAAAAGGAAAGAGAGAATACATGCAGTATGGTAGAATTTCATGGGGTGTAGTGTTTATGGGTTATATGTAAATGGAACAATATAATTTTCTGTTTAATTTTTTAATTTATATGACCTCTCCCCCTACCCTCTCCCAAGGAGAGGGTGATAGAGCCGAGGGTTAATGAAGTTTTTGTTTAGAATAATAGGACATCATATACTTCCTACTAATTATGTATTTATTTAAAAAAATCAATATGAAACCTTTGTTTTGAAGATAAGAAAATCATTCGGTTGTAAATCACTATTTCCCATGAGTATTTTTGCTTCTTTGGGAATATCAACGTTTTGTTCTTTGCCAAAGTTTATCATCACTGTAATTTTTTCTGTGAGATAAGTACGGGAAAAAAGAATCATATCATCATGCTTTTCCAGTTTGCCATAGCTTCCGTATTGAAGTGCTTTTTCAGAATTCCGCAATTTCAAAAGAGATTTATAGGTATTCAATATTGAATTTTTCTGTTGCAATTCCTTATTTACATTTACAATCTGATAATTTTCATTCAGCTTTATCCAGGGCTTTACGGTTGTAAATCCCGCATTTGCAGTACCGTCCCATTGCATTGGACTACGGGATTTATCCCGGTTATGATTGTTTCCTTCCAACAAGGCTTCACCTTTTGTCTTACCGGCATCAATAGCAAGTTTGTAAAAGGTCTTACCCTGGATATCGGCTATTTCATTATAGGAATTAGCAATGATATTTTCCATGCCAATTTCTTCCCCGTAATAGACAAAGGGCACTCCTTTGGCAGTGAGCATTAGAACAGCCAACGCCCTTGCACGTTCAATATCACCTCCGGCAAGGCGATCCATGATTCGGGGGTTATCATGGCTACCAAAGAAAAGTGTCGGATATCCGGGCATACTATGCTCCATACTTTGCAACTCATTAAACAGACGCTCAACTGAAAATGCGGGAATACTTCCGAAATTAAAGTTGAATACCACATCCAATAGTTGTGATGACTGGTATTGTTTAAGGACATCAATCTGATCATTTCCAACTTCGCCAACCGTAAAGCGATCCTTGTATTCATCAACAGTGGACCGGATAATGGATATGGCCTTTTTTACCCCAGGTTGATTGATATTATAGACAGCCTGCAGTTTCCCGTCTTTAGCAGGATTATCGGTGGTAATGTCATCGGTATTCAGGAAGTTAATCACATCAAAGCGAAAACCATCAATGCCTTTATCCAGCCAAAAGCGGAGTATTTTTTGTATTTCTTTTACTACTGCGGGGTTCGACCAGTTCAGGTCAGCCATGCGGACATCAAACTTATGCAGGTAATACTGGTTGGTGAGGGTATCCAGCTCCCAGGCTCCTCCACCAAAAAAGGATTCCCAGTTATTGGGTGTATCCTTCCAGATATAATAATTACGGTAAGGGTTGTCCTTCGATTTGCGGGATTCGCGAAACCAGTTGCTATCGGTTGAAGTATGATTGAGCACCATATCCATAATGACTTTTATTCCCCGGTTATGTGCTTCTGATAAAAAATGATTGAAATCATCCTGTGTACCATAAACAGGATCTATCTGATAATAGTCGGCTACATCATAGCCATTATCCACCTTTGGGGAAGAAAGAAACGGAGTAAGCCATATTCCTTTGATACCCAGCGACTGAAGATAATCGAGGCGGGAAGTCATGCCGTTAAAGTCACTGATACCATTTCCATCACTGTCCTGAAACGAGGGTATATAGATCTGGTAAAAAACGGTTTCTTTCCACCATGGATGTTTGGATACCGGTTGGGCTGAAAGGCCTATGGCAATAAACAGGATAAGATATTTCAGAGTATGGCGGAACATAATGTGATGAAGTAATAAAAATGCGATTAAAAAGCAATTCGGTTAAGAAACAAAGAGACCTGACTTACGAATAAGATCAAGTCTCTTTTAAAGTTCAACGAAAACCAATGTTTATGTATTTTCGTCTTTATTCCATTTAGCTATGAATTCCAACGAGAAAAACATGGATGGAATAAATAGCATTCATTTAATTTAGTATTCCGGGTTTTGCGCAATGCTACCACCGGTTCTATCCACTTCAGTTTGAGGAATTGGATAGATCTTGTTTTTGTCCTGATAATTGGATCCGATGCTGTTTAAAAATGTTTTAGCAATACCCCAACGTTTCATATCATTGAAACGCTGACATTCAAAGCCCAATTCAGCTCTACGTTCTGACACCAGCCAGGTTTTAATAGTTGCTTTATCCGTAGATGCAGGTCGGTCAGGCAATGTACCTTCAGGTGAGACAGTACCAGCTATGGTTACCGTATTTCTGGCTCTTTGTCTTACTTTGTTGATATAGACAATGGCAGTTGCATTATCGCCGCTTTCTAAGGCAGCTTCTGCTTTCCACAATAGTACATCTGCCCAACGAATATAAATTTTATTGCTTGCAGCATCATCATTTCCCAGATTTATTCCGTCCAGTGTACCCAAAAGTTTGTTTATCTGCTTTTTGGATGATTCAACAGTATAAGCTAACCGGGGGTCGTTTACCTCAAAAGAATTGATAAAATTAGCAGTGGGAGCTACAAAGCCCCAGCCCATTAATGCACACAACCCGTTACCGGATGCCGGTGTAGTGAGTGATTCATGGTTAGCCTGAAATATATCTTCGTTCTCGGTAAATTTCTTGGTCTGGTCAAAGCAATCAAAATAATTAGTGTTCAAACTATAATAATTGAGTGACTCTAAGGTATTAATAGTAGTCAGTACCGTTGCCCATTGTTGGTTGTATAAAGCTACTTTTGCCTGCATGGACAAAACTGCCCCTTTAGAGACTCTCCATTTATCAGTACTATCTGAGTATTTTCCCTCAGGAATAAGTGCTAAAGCGTCTGTTAAATCTTTACTGATTTGTGTTGTTACATTTGCTTTCGTTTCACGTATAGCAAGTTTACTAGCATCCGAAAAACTTTTTATAGGGTCAAGTACCAATGGCACATCACCATAGTTGTTGATCAGATCGAAATAATAAAATGCACGCAAGAAATAGACTTGTCCTAACAGGTATTTTCTCGAGGCTTCGTCAAGAGCTATTGTTTTGCACAATTCAAGATTTGTTAAATAGCTTATCGACAAATTGGCTCTTGCAACACCTGCGTAATCGTAACTCCATTGTCCTTTAATGCCGGCATTTACGGGTGTAACGCTGAAATCAGAAAACTTATCCATCCATGCCTGGTCTCCATCAGGACTCCATTTTTTCATCATATCGCCTGAAGCAATATCCTGCAAAACAAAGTCATTGCGCATTACGGTACCATCATCCCAGCCCCACTCACCAATGATATTTAAAGTGTTTGACAATAACTGGTATGAGTTTTTGACAGAGTAAACTACAGAAGAGTTTGTAGGAGATGTTTGCTCGGTTATAATACCGATAGGGGACTGCTGCAACTGCGAGTCACACGAAACAAAACCGATAATGACAGCTAAGGTCAATATATTATAGAATAATTTCATTCTTATATTTGTTTTTGGAAATTGAAAAGTGTTCGTTTCATGCTGACAATTATCCTCGTATGTGTTTGAACTAATTAAATTTGTCCTTTTCATATTGAATGTTTTAGTATTGAATTAAAATTTTGTATTAAAGCCAAATAAGAATGCTCTTGCCTGCGGGTATGTACCTTTATCCATCAAATTGGTAGATTCAGGATCTAAACCGGTATACTTGGTTAGAGTAAGCACGTTTTGCATGGATACATAGATCCGGATATTTGGTAAAACATTTTTGTATTTTTTGAAAACTTCCTGTAGAGAACATCCTATCTCTACATTTTTCAATCGCAAATACGAAGCATCTTCCACAAATATGCTGGAGTTATTACTGCTACCATTATCTGCAAAGGTTGAAATAGGTATCGTATTGGATGTGCCTTCACCATGCCATGAATTGAGCGTACTTGTTGTGTGATTAAAAGGACGTGTATCGTAATCAAGAATCTTTTTTAAATCGTTCCATCTTTCAACTCCTTGAACTCCTTGTACGAACATAGAAAAATCAAATGCTTTGTAACTGAGTGTGAGATTTAACCCGTATGTCATTCTTGGATTCGGGTTACCAAGATATGTTCTGTCTTTATCGTTGATAATTCCATCATTATTCAGATCCTTAAATTTAATATATCCCGGTTTGATATCCGTGTGGGGTGCTCCTGTCAGGTAATTATCAATTTCAGCTTGTGTCTGATAGATACCTGCCATTTGATAGCCGTAATACGAATTAAGCGGGTGACCTGCTTCTGTTTTTGTAACTTGTCCGTAAATGCTTGGCAAGGTAGCTGGCAACTCATTTACTTCATTGCTTCCCATGGCCATGTTGGCATTAATAGAATACTTGAAGTCATGATCAAAGTTTTTGTACCCTGCAGAAATTTCTACACCTTTATTTGTCATTTTACCGGCGTTTACAATGGTGGGATTCAAATCACCAACAAAAGTGGGCAAATTAAGAGGTAATAACAGATCGGAAGTTATCTTTTGATAATAATCAACTGTGAATGACAATTTGTTATTTAAGAAGCTTGCATCTAATCCAACATCGTTTTGTGTAGTGGTTTCCCATTTCAAGTCGGGATTACCTAAGCGTCTCAATGTCCCCTGAGAGTCATAAATAGCTAAGGAAGGATAATTGCTTAACCCCGATTGGTTTCCTAATTTACCTGAACTTATTCTTAATTTTAAATCGGAAACAGCCTCAACATCTTTCATGAAACTTTCCTGAGAAATACGCCAGGCTGCTGAGAATGATGGGAAATAAGCTGTTTGATTATTGGCTGCAAACTGACTGGATACATCACGACGTAAATTGACGTTGGCATAATAACGGTTGTCGTAATTGTAGTTAACCCCTGCAAACAAAGAGAATAAAGTTGATTTAACTTCCGTACCACCATTCCAGATGTGCAGGTTTTGATTTCCAAAGTCAAGGTATTGGAAAGCAGGGTCGGAATTACTATAGTTATCACGGCTTCCATTTATACCTGAACTGTTGTAGCCTACATATTCACTACCCACTAATGCACTAATCGTATGTAGTTTTATCTGCTTGTTGTAAGTGGCTGTGTTTGTCCATGTAATCGTACTTTCTTGTGAACGCGATTCTGCGAGGCTATTGGGTCTGTTTTGTCTGCCCATTCCAGCATAAATTGCAGTGCCTTGTCCATCATCATCACCATAGTTTTTATTGAAAGCCTTGTCATGAATAAAATTGACATCGATTCCAAGGTTAGTCTTTACTTTCAGGCTTTTATCTTTCAGAAAAGCTAATTCACCAAAAACATTCCCGAATGTACGAAAACTTCCACGTTTATCATTTGTATTATAAGCCAGTGCTATTGGGTTTTGACTAAGTTCATACAGGTTGTTTGAGTTATTCCATTTGCCTCCGTTATTTTGCAGGTTGGTGCTGTAAAATGGTAAATCGGTAAAAGGATCGGAAGCTCTGTAGGTAGGATCAGATGGATCTTTATACACCGAAAGAACCGGAGGCCTCAGAAATGCGTGGCGAATAATGCCCGGAGCGTCACCACTTGATGAAAGAGCATCTTGCATGCTGTTTACAATTTGAAGGTTAGATCCAACTTTGAACCAATCCGTTAAATTGGCATTTATCGTGGAATGAAAATTGATCCTGTCATATTGGTCATTATTGAATATTACGATACCATTTTGATGGAAATAAGATCCTGATAAATAATACTGAACCTTTTCTGTCCCCCCGCTTACCGAGAGTTGAAGATTATCTGATTGTCCCGGAGTAAACAACTCTTTTAGCCAGTTCGTATTGGCCAGATCAGTTCTTGATTTTTCAGGAGTATAAGGATTGCTGGTAGATTGACCCGGATTGGCATTGTTCCAGCTCTCTTCCATTTTATCCATATATTGTTTGCCATTCAACATTTTAGGCAGATTGCTGACTTGTTGGATACCGTGATTGTAGTTTGCTTCAAAACTAACTTTACCACTTTTACCGCTTTTAGAGGTAATAACGATAACCCCACCGGATGCACGTGCTCCATAAAGTGCCGCAGCAGCTGCATCTTTCAGCACGGTCATAGATAAAATATCGGAAGGATTGATAAAGCTTATACTTTCTGACGGATTTCCATCAATAATATATAATGGCTTGGTGTCACTATTGATAGATCCAACACCACGAACAACGATGCTGATCTCATCACCCGGGGCACCTGTACTTTGTGTTACCTGCACACCGGCTACCTGTCCCTGCAACATTTGTGCTACATCCGGAACTTTGCGTTGTTCCAGATCGGTCATGTTTACAGAAGAAACAGCTCCGGTAAGTGACGATTTCTTTTGAGTATTGTAACCCACCACAACGACTTCATCAATCGTCCTGGCATCAGACTCAAGCTTAATATCAAATGTTGTCTGACCTGAACCGGTCACTTTAATTTCCTGCGTCTTGTAGCCAACATACGACACTTTCAGAGTCGCGTTTTGAGGCACTGTAATTTCAAAGTCGCCATTTACACTTGTAATTGTTCCGGTTTTAGAACCTAATACAATTACGTTTACCCCGATAAGTTCTTCATTTGTTACTGCATCTTTTACCGTTCCTTTCAATTGAACAGTCTGAGCCTGCATTACCAAGCTGAAAAAGCTTAGAAAAAATAGAAATAGTGTTTTTTTCATTTTAAATTAGATATAAAATTAATAAAAAAATAATTATTTATATGAGATAGTAACTCCATTTGCAACAAGTGTATTTTTCTTTTTCTCTATTTTTACTCCCGCAGGCAATTCCACCAATATACTGGCCTGATCGGCAGGTATCATAACAGGTGAATCACCCTCTATAGCCTGTGCCACATATTTCTTTGAAACAATATCAAACACATCGACTTTCCCTGAAGTATGATACGTTACATTTTTTGGTACACTGTACGGGTTATAATACAAATATGTCGGATAGGTAGTGTTTGCATAAAAATCGGTCTTATTGCAGTTAAGCCTTAATATCATTTTTACATCGGTGGTATCCACAATTGCCCCCATGATTCCGACCGGTGAAGTACTGTACAGGCTGAACATGGTTTCTTTCCCGTTCTTTGGGTTCCAGTTCGGTCCATCACCTAATGCCACAGGATGCACATCTTTCAATGCCGGTTTGTTGTAGCAATCGGAATACCGTAGTCCTTCGTATGCTACAACAGAATGCGTATAGTTCTTCATTTCCGGAAGCCATTGATTGCCATCCGGTATTTCGTTGGGGAAAAACAACCTTGCCGAATTGACATTATTGAGCATCCATTTGCCAATAGCTCGTGCAAAGCGCGGATCGTATTTTACCATGGGTACCAGTGGCCAGGCCATTTTCATGCTGTTCATTAAGAAAGCATATCCCCCGCCATCGATGATGCTTCCCTGCAGTCCGCTCACATCATAATCTCCCCATTTGCCTACAATCACTCCCCACCCGTTGCGGGCTTTCGGATTCTTACAACCTTCAAAAACCCAGTTTATCATCTTTTCTATGTCATAATCAGTCCCCTGTTCAGCATTCAGTCGTGCAGCGGTATAAATACCCATAGGAAGCAGGATTTCATAAAACCGGCTTTCCTTTTGATTGTTCAAGGCAGCAATTGATGATTTGGCATGCTGCAGGTAACGGGCGTTTTTATACTTGTGGTATGCGGCATACAACACATATCCGTGTCCTCCGGCAGCATCCTGTTGAAAAGGTATCTGATTGACCATCCCTTTCATTTGCCCATAATCGAAATATGAATAATCATAATTTCCATTCAGTACTGAATCAGCCTTGCAAAACTTTTCGGCAATGCTGCGTTGGATATTATCAGCATTTTCCACATTCGGGAAAACATCACTGACAGCATAAAACAACACATTCGGCAATACATCATACCACCAGTCGCGTCCGTAACCACCACCCAATTTAGCTACTTCCGGACAGGTATTGTTCATCATGATATCCCATCCTGTACCTGAGTTGTAGTAATTTTGAATCATCTTTACATAATTGTATCCGTTTTGATGCGTCTTGTCAATGCCGATTAATCCTGCGCCCAATATGGCGGACAATGAATTCAGGCTTTCATGGAATTCACCGTTATTGTTTGTTGGACCCTGCCGGCTGTCATGAATAGCGGTATACAATCCAAAGGTAATCTGTGGCAGATTGCGTTGGCTGTTATCGAGCCAGATCATTTTACCTGCCGGCATATCGGGATTGAAATCAAAAACATAGGCATCATAGTCTTTGGCCTTTTGCTTCCAGTCAATAATTTTATAGGGCACTGGGGCATTGGGCATCAATTCTATCCGCGGAATAGCAGTCTGTACAACAGTCATTCCGTAATTATCATTCGTCACGCAGGAAGATAATATTCCAACCAGGAGAATGAAGAATAGCATTGATTTATTGGTTTTCATCGATCGAATGTTTTTATATTGACTTCAACAGATACGAAATTATTCGTATTCTTTTTTTATTAATTCTTCAATTCCTCAATCAAAGGTATTATGGCCGGTTTGATATCCGGTGTAACAGGCTTTGGGGCATGTTTTGTATCAATTTCATTGATAATATGTTTTGCCAACGGCAAGGATATTAATTGCAGGGCACCTACAATAATCAGTGCATATTTCAATGCGAAGATCTCGGAGACAAAATAGGCCAGTGCAATAAACAGGATCATCCCCAATGCACGTCCAAAGAATAATCCGACTTCATGACTTAAAATATAGGCATATTCATTTCGTTTTTCTATGGTCGAAACAGCATCAATCGTCTTCATCATGGTTGGAAAATACGCCAGGTCATGTAATGGCTGAAACAGTACTTTACACAAAACAAAGATGATCACTCCAATTGCCGAAAACATGATTCCGTTTACCAGGGTCCCGATAAAAAATACAAATAATCCGAATCCGAATATCTTCATTCGGTGCTCTGGTTTGGCAATACGCCCCAGAACATACACGATAATAGCTGTTGCTCCACCCCCGATTCCCTGAATCAGTCCCAATGAGCCCTCATTCCCTACCAAACGCATAACCAGAATGGCCGGTGCTGTTACCAGAAACCCTTGTACCATTCCTTTCAGGCTTGCCAATGCAAGGAATTTCTGCCATAAGACATGATACCTGAAATAAACGAATTTCTTTTGTACGGGGTTTACAAAGTCGCCTTTCGACAATACAATACATGCACCAATAGCAATAAAGAATACGATTACCGTGATGATTTGATACCCCATATTGAAGTTAATTGCATATCCTAACAACACTTTTCCATCAATCGATCCTAAAAAAGCACCCACCATCAAAGGAATTACGATACTCCACATTGAAAAAAAGAATGATTCCAACCCAAAGAAATAGTTCCGGTTCTTATCGTTGGTTGCTGTCAGTGCCAATAAATACCTGTTGGTCCAGAAGAATCCTGTGGAAGCACCAATAGCAAAGCCGGCAAATCCTAACTGGACAATGCCAATGGAGTGTACGAACATCATTACCATCAGGGCAATGGCAGAGAGTATAATTCCAAAACTATACAACCAGTTTACTTTGAATATTTTAAGTAAGGCACCATTCAGGATGGAGGTACTCACCACTCCGATATACATGAACAACTGAAAAATAACGACATACGTAGAATTTCCTGTATTACGCATAATATAGGCTCCTACAAATATCTCGATGATGGGTAAAATCATCCCATACAACATGTTGGTGATCAACAGTGTCTTTATGTTTCTGGGTTGAGTCTTGAAGAATAAAATTTCCCCTGCTAATTTATTGGCCATCAGATCTTTTTTAATGAATTTAATATTTCTTTTATTGAGAATTCTGCACTGCAGATGACTTCATCGCTGGCGCCATAAAATATCTTTACCGTATCCCCCTGCACATAATGTCCATTGGTAAATACCACATTCCCAAAGAATCCTGTTTGTTCGTACTCGGCTATAGGTTCCATGATCGGCTCAGTGCTTCGTGCCAGTACTTTAGAAGGATCTTTCAGGTCGAGCAACAAAGCTCCCAGGCAATAGCGATGATCCTTATTGGCACCATGGTATATTTCCAGCCAGCCTTCCGATGTTTTGATCGGTGCACCTCCTGCTCCTACCCGCGCTTCATCCCAGCTGCCTTCACGTGTTATGGCCACACATTTGTGGTTTCCCCAATGCACCCTGTCGGGCGATTCGGCGAGCCAGATATAATTACCTCCCAATTCAGGACTGCTGGGACGGTGTAATGCGTAATACATTCCGTTTATTTTTTCTTCAAACAAGGCGCAGTCTTTATTGTGCGGTGGGAAAATCATTCCTTTGTGTTCGAAATGTTTAAAGTCTTTAGTGGCTATCAGCCCTACACCGACTGCCATAGACGATACTTCTGTAAAACTGAGGTAAAATCCATCTTCCATGGTAGCCACCCTGCAATCTTCAATACCAAATGCTTCCAGCTCACCCTGCCCGAATACAGGAGGGTATGCAGGGTCCTCATGAAAATGGATATCATCGTCACTGCAAACTAATCGTAAGTAAGAAAGGGTGGTCAGGTAGTTTTTACCTTTATACAGGATAACACGTGGATCGGTGGCATCAAGTTGCGGATCGTTTTTATCAAAGCTTAGTACTTCGATAGATCCCTGTGGAGTATATATCGGGAAACTGATTTTATCAGCTATTTGTGTTGGCCGTTCAGCAACACGTAACAACAACCATGTTTTATTATTCATCCTGAAAACACCCGGGTTGAGCAGGCAGGTAATTTCCATTCCTTTTATTCCGGCTGTAAGGTCACTGGGGCGTAACAGGGGATTATGTACTGATCGTTTTGCGATATCCATAATAATATTGATTTAAGATTGATTCGGGTACAAATATAGACTGCCTTTATTCTACAGGAGTATCTTTTTTTGACAAAAAGGTATCTATTTCCATAATATGGACAAAACCATACTCTTTTAATAAAAAAAGATACTCAATCATGCGTAATTATGAACCTTTATGATAGTATATTTGTATATACTTTAATCAACAAGGATTTCAATGAAAAAAACTTTCCTTATAATTTTCTTTTTTACAACGGTTTTTTTATCGGCTAAAAACTACGACATATCAAGCCTGACCAATAATGATGGGCTTTCAAACAGTTCCATAAATACCATTAATCAGGATTCAAGCGGCTTGCTATGGTTTGGTACCTGGGATGGATTAAATGTATACAATAGCAGGGAGTTTAAAGTTTTCAAGCCCGATCCGGGGAATGCTCAAAGTATAAGCAACAATATCATTCGTGACATAGTTCAGGAACAAAAGAATATTCAGTGGATTGCCACCGACCGTGGAATAAACAGATTGGACAGCCGGAAGAATACTTTTGAACGCTTTTTTACCGATAACAGCAACCAAACCATATACACTGAAAATTCCTTCTTCATTGCCAGGAACAGTTCAAACCGCATGTTCGCAGCCGTTTATGACCAGGGAGTCTTTTTCTTTAATGCCAAAACACATAAATTCCATCATCTTAATGCGGTTAAAAATTATAGGACCCGCAAGATTTTTTTCGATGTAGATGATAACCTTTGGCTGTATACCGATGATCGGATGCTGTTTAAAATTGTCTTTAAAAAAGGAAAATCGGAATCACCTGTTGTCGAGAATGTCATTCAGTTTCAACTTTTAAAGAACATTAAGTCGGTATTCTATCATTCCAACAACGAGATATGGATGCAGACTGCCGATGATAAGATTTTTTCCTACCGGATCTCGGAGGGCATCCTGGCCGAATCTTCTACCGGAAACCAAAAGGCTGGCACCATACGGGCCATTGTATTTATGGATACCTACCAGTTGTGGGGCACAGGCAACGGGCTTTATCTTTACGACCTGAAAACAAAATCCATTGAAACAGTATTGCCCAATGTCTCTGTTTTGTCCCTTTATGCCGGTACACAACAAATTATCTGGGTGGGAACCGATGCTCAGGGTATCCTGCAATTATCACCTTCCCGGGAGAAATTCCACACCTTTTCGTCCGATAATATTCCTTCGTTTGGTACCAGTTCCGTACGTACTTTCTTCGAAGACCGTAACCGGATACTCTGGGTCGGTACAAAAGGAAGCGGGATTTATACCTTCAACCGGAATGCTGATAAGCCTGCAACAACCTTCACACAGCATTTTACTACTACCAACGGGTTATTGAACAATTCCGTATTTACCATTGTCGAGGGGCAGGGGAATGAAAACTGGATTGGAACCGACGGACAAGGAATAAATTATTACGACACCAGGACTAAAAGGATACAGACTTTGTCAGCGAACAAAAGTCTACAGAAAAAGATTAACCTGTCATCGGTTTATTCCATCCTGCCTGATGGGATAAATACCTTATGGGTAGGAACCAGCGGATACGGCATGTATAAGCTGGAAATTGACAGGAGTACAAGGCCCTATTCCGTAAAAAACTTTACGCAGTATATTTATAAAACGAACCTTTCAACCTCCCTGAGCAATAATATTGTGTATTCCATCATCCGTGATGATGCCACCCATTTATGGATCGCTACACGGGGTGGTGGACTTAACCGTTTTAACTGCCTCACCGGTGAATTTCAAAACTTCAGGTACACTTCTGAAGGAACTGGTTTTATCAGCAGCGATGACATCCTTTGCCTGTATAAGGATAGCCGGGGAACATTATGGGCAGGAACGAGTATGGGATTAAACAAGCTTCTTCGATTTGAAAAGGGGAAGCCTGTATTTGAGCGTTTCACGGAGAAGGAAGGTATGCCCAATAATACCATCCATGGCATACTGGAAGATAAGGAACACAACCTATGGCTAAGCACCAACAAAGGATTGGCCGAATTGATACACGACCAGTCAACCTATCGCATTGTGTCCTATTTTAAGAAAGACGGATTACAAAACAACGAGTTTTCGGACGGTGCGTTTTATAACAGTCCGAACACCCATCAATTTTATTTTGGAGGAATCAGTGGTTTTAATGTATTCAATCCTCTTGAAATCAGCCATAGTAATTACATGCCTGTGTTGCGGCTTGATGCCTTTTATGTGGATAATATCGAACGGAATATCTCTGATTATTCCAGAACAAAACGGAACCTGGAAATTCTGACCCTCTCGTATAAAAACAAATCGTTCAGTTTCAAGTTTATTCCACTCGATTATCTTTCCGGTTCAAAGTGCGAGATATCGTATATGCTGGAAGGGTACCAGAAAGAATGGATCCAGTTAGGGACTTCCAATACCATCGTTTTTACGAATCTGCCCGAAGGAAATTATTTATTAAAAGTTCGATGCAGCAATGCCGACAAAATATGGAGCAAACAATACTTTACACTTCCAATAAGGATGCTGCCACCCTGGTGGGCCAGTCCCATTGCTTATTTCATATATTCGTTGTTATTACTGGCATTGTTTACCGTTGTCCGGCGATTTATCAAAAATCAGCTTAAAGCCAAAAACAGCATATTGTTAAAGGATCTGGAAAAGCAAAAGATAGAAGAAATCCATCAAGCCAAATTGCGATTCTTCACCAATATAGCCCATGAATTTTCAAACTCCCTGACGCTTATTTACGGACCTTGCGAACAATTGCTCCGTACTCATTTCTCGGATGACTATACACGGAAATATATCAACATCATTAAGTCTAATTCCGAACGTATGCAAACGTTGATACAACAGCTGATCGATTTCCGCAAAGCCGAAACGGGACACCTAAAGCTGGATATCGAGAAAGTGGATATCCCTGAGCTGGTAAAATTTGTAGTCGATAACTTTATGGAAGTACTCGAGGAAAAGAAAATCCTGCTCACATTCAACTTCATTCCACCGAATATCATCTGGCAAACCGACCGGGACAGTATTGAAAAAATAGTATTTAATCTTATATCTAACGCTGTAAAATACACCCCGGAGAATGAGAATATCACTGTACTGGTGGAAATAAAAGACGATCGGTTAATGATTACGGTAACCAATACCGGGGTGGGGATAAAACCAGTCTACCAGCAAACCATATTCGACAGGTTTGAGGTATTGGAACGTTTTGAAATGCAATTGTCTAAAGGAATAGAAACACGTAACGGCATAGGCCTTGCACTCTGTAAAAATATTGTGGAAGTACTGCAGGGGAGTATTGAAGTGGAAAGTGATGGTGAAACATTTACTTCCTTCCAGGTATGCCTGCCCGAACAACCTATCGATGAGACAGTCGGTAGAAAGGTCCACGACATCCCCGTATTATCCATTCCAACGGTAGAAATAAACCAGGAGGAACAGGAGGAAAAAATCCGTTTTTCCATACCCGATACCCAAAAAGAAGGTTTGATACTGGTCATTGACGATGAAAGTGAAATCAGGGATATGCTGAGTGACTTTCTGAGTGCACGATATGAAGTTGCCCAGGCAGCCAATGGGAAAGAAGCACTTGAACTCATGCGTATCCGTATGCCGCTTCTGATTATCTGCGACATCATTATGCCGGTAATGGATGGAGTTGAATTTATAAAAATAATGAAAGAACAGGAGCTTACCCGTCATATCCCCATTATATTATTATCTTCGAAAGGATCAGTGGAAAACCAGATAGAAGGACTTGAAACCGGTGCTGATGCTTATTTGAGCAAACCGTTCCATCCCCGCCACCTGGAAGCACAGGTTGAAAGCCTGCTGCACCGAAACAAGGCCATACTGGACTACAGTGAATCGACCTATGCTGCCCTGGAACAATATGAAGGGAAACTGATACACAAGGAAGACAAAGAACTGATGCTGAATATCACCCGGATTATCCATCAACAAATGGACAACGAATCGCTCAGCCTCGATTTTATTGCAGCCGAACTCGCTCTGAGTAAAATGCAGCTCTACCGTAAAATCAAAGAACTTATTGGGCAGACCCCTACCGAATACATACGTTCCTTCCGGCTCAAGCAAGCCGAAAAGCTCCTAAAAACAACCAATAAAACAGTTCAGGAAATTATGTATGTTTGCGGGTTCAATAACAAGGCCTACTTCTACCGCGAGTTTTCCAAAAAGTATCACCTCACTCCAAAGGAATACCGCAATCAAAAATAACATCAATGCATCAAAAAGTTGCCAGTCGTGCCACTTCCACGTCAATAAAGCCTTCCCGGGATAAAAACAGGCAGTATGGTTAAAGGATTTGAAGAGTTTGAATTTTAAAGGGTTCATCACCTGTCAATCATATTATTTAGGTTATCCCTTAGTTATCCCATAGATGTCCCACCTATATCCCACCTATATCCCATATCATTAAAGAGGTGGGTTATCTGTGGGATATGGATAGATTAAAAGTAAGAAAAAAGAGGAACACCATAAAACAGGTATCGGAGAAATGTAAAAGGTAAATGACACTTAGCTCACAGTCGCACTCCCACTGTTAAAGCCAGCAGATAAGTGGAATCAAGTAGAAGTGGGAGGGCGACTATGCTGATGCTCCCTGAATTGCCTGATTAATAGGTAAACTTTTCCAAAGTTCCGAACTTTGGAAAAGTTAGTTGAAGATAATTATAAGAAGTGGGAGGACGACTAAAGGGTGAATGATACTTAGCTCACAGTCGCACTCCCACTGTTAAAGCCAGCAGATAAGTGGAATCATGTAGAAGTGGGAGGGCGACTATGCTGATGATCTCTGAATTGCCTGATTAATAGGTAAACTTTTCCAAAGTTCGGAACTTTGGAAAAGTTAGTTGAAGTTAATTATAAGCAGTGGGAGCGCAACTATGCCATACCCTCCTGAAATAATTCAATAAATATTATTTTGTTCACATATTCGTAATTTTCATTATATTTGTCGTCTGAATTATTCGGGTCGGAATGAAAGGTACGTTCAGCTTAATAAGTAAACCGGGTGAGCTTCTGGGAGTATCCCTGTATCGCATTTGTACTTTTCAGCATGAATAACTTTCAGTAAATCAAAATAAAAAAAACTACTAATATGAATAGAAAATTTATCCTTATCTGCACAGTGTTTCTGGGGCTATCGATGATTAGTTGCAACAAAACGAAACCGCAAAAAGCAAACCCCGGAGTAGCAGATACAACCGCAACGGTTGAAAAAGTAAGTACTGAAACGACTGATCCGAAAGGACCAAAGAACAGTGCTTCGGTGATTTATGCCAAACAGCAGATACCGGTATTGTGTTATCACAGGATTTCAAATGAACATAAAGGTGATTATACGGTGAGCCCGGCTACATTCTCGGCACATATGAAAGTACTACACGATAGTGGGTACCACTCAATACAGCCTGCACAATTGTACGATTACCTGGTTTATAACAAGGAATTACCAACAAAACCAATCCTGATCACCTTCGATGATTCACGGGTGGAACATTCGGAAATTGCTGCACCGACCATGGAGAAAAACGGGTTCAGGGGTGTATTCTTTATCATGACCATCACTTACAACAAGAAGAATTACATGACCAAGGACCAGATTGCACAACTGTCTAAAGCAGGACATACGATAGGGCTGCATAGCTGGGATCATACCATGGTGATTAAATACAAAGAACCGGCCGATTGGAAGAAAGAAGTGGCAGATCCAAAGAAAAAGCTAGAAGATATTGTAGGCAAACCGGTGGAATACTGGGCATATCCAAATGGTGTATACGACCATAAGGGAGCCGTGGAGCTGAGCAAGTATTTTAAACTATCATTTTCGCTCTCAACAAAACGCGATTCAATTGTTCCGTTACAAACTGTTCGCAGAATAATTGTTCCTGACTGTAAACCGGAACGGTTGCTTAAATCAATCCGTGAATCTTTCCATAAGGCTAAAAAAGCTTAAGAACGGTTTCTTGTATTGCAATCAGTAGACTAGTTTAATTGCCCTGACTTATTGTTTTTCCGCTTGATAAATACATGACGGAAATGGTTATCCAATCCAATAAGGATCAGGCTCAAAATAGCAATGTAAATACTAAAACTATATTTTGAAAGCGAACCAAACGTGAAATTGATACGAGGCATCGTGAAAGCGTAATCAAAGGACAGATAGTCCTTCATCAGAAAACCTGCCATCGAAATAAGTCCCAGGGAGACAGCTGAAATGAGGCAGATAGAAAGAATGTATGCACGCTTTTTCTTTTTCTCAGCAGCCAGAAACACCCTACTCATTAAGCGGGCATTGAAGTCATATGAAAGTACAGTGCTTTCCTGCGACTTCAATGCTTTTAGTATTGCTTTATCCTGTTTCATGGTCATTTAATTAGTCATCAGAACATATAGTTTCTTCCTTACCCGGTATAGTCTGACTTTCACATTATCAGTTGTTAGTTCCAGCAGGTCGGCTATTTCAGCTACCGGTTTATTATCCGTATAAAAAAGGGTAATCAGTGTTTTTTCTTCTACAGTTAGTTTAGTAATGGCTGCTTCCAGCTTTTGCAACCTGATTTCATCTTCATCATCCTCGAAGAAAGTATCAATCAGCTCACCAGTTAAACCCTCCAGCATGGCATCATCAATGATCGGCAGGATTATCCTCTTTTTACGGGTGGCTGAAATTGCCGTATTGTATGCAATGCGAAACAACCAGGTAGAAAAACTGCATTCTCCTTTAAAGGTATCCAGTTTGCGGAATGCTTTCAGAAATGTATCCTGTGTCAGCTCTTCGGCATCTTCCTTCGAAGGGATAATCCGTATTATCAGGGAATGAATGGATCGACTGTAACGCTCCGCAAAGTAGGAAAACAAGTTTGTTTCGCCCTCCAGGATACGCTTTATGTAGATGATTTCATCCTGATTCTCCATATTGATAGTATAGACGCAAACAATCCGATTCGGTTACAAGTTGAGGATTAAAATAAAAAATGATTATCCGCATTATGACCTAATGATACTAATTTACACTGATTAATTTTCAATAAATGAAATTAAATATAAACGGAATAAAAGAGTTCGTCCACTGATGACAGTGATTTACACAGATTTTTTTCTTGATTTCGTTACCACCTTATATACAATATTTATGGTATAGGACGTTTTGCGGATAATCATAAAATAAAAAAACACACCGTGTCTGTAACCATTTTTACGAACATGCGTCAAACAGTGCAAAGAACGAAATTATTTATTTAAAAACAAAAAATTATGATGGACTTTATTAGCATTCCACTGGTTGTAGGAATTATAACCCTTGGTATTTTCAGATTGTTCGACTTGTTTGTACGTAAAAAAGAACGGTTGGCAATTATTGATAAAATTGGAGACAAATTTGATGCTTCCATGATTGAAAACAAGTTTTCCTTTCCAATTAAAACTTCAGGAAACAGCATTTTCAGCACATTGAAGGTCGCCTGCTTATTGTTTGGCGTGGGGTTAGGATTATTAATCGGATACTTTATCTGCCTGAACTCCATTGCCGGGTATAACACCATGGAACTACGGAACAATGCAAATGAAATTTCAGGCGTTGTTTATGGAGCCTCAGTATTATTGTTCGGAGGGCTGGGTTTGCTGGTTGCCTTTTTGATTGAAATGAACTATGTAAAGAATAAAAAAGAGTAAGCTGAACGAGCCTACTCATAAATAGCAACGGGATGGCATAATGCCATCCCGTTGGTAATATTTAGCAATTCATTTTATTTCACCTGTATTGCCACACTGCTTTTTACATCAGCGGATGAAGCTGCATTTCGCAATACAAATTCTCCGGGCTCTACAGTCCATTGCATGGTTCTGTCGTTATAGAATGCCAGGTCCTTTACCTTTACTTCAAGCTCGACAGTTTGCACTTCACCGGCTTTCAGGAATACTTTTTTAAATGCCTTCAGCTCTTTTACCGGGCGAATTACAGAGGCTTTGGATTGAGAGGCATATACCTGAACGGCTTCAGCACCATCAATATTCCCGGTATTTTTCAATGTAAACGATACTTTAATGGTTTCGTCCTGATTGTATAAATTCTTAGCAGCACTGATTTTTCCGTATTCGAAAGTGGTATACGACAATCCGTACCCAAAAGGGAACTGCGGAGTGATTCTTTTTGTATCAAACCAACGGTATCCTACCAGAATATCTTCTTTGTAATACTCGTTAATGCTGTCGCCTGGGTACGAGATTTTACCAAACGAATGGGCGGCATTATCTTCCAGCTTTTTAGGAAAAGAAAAAGGCAACTTACCGGATGGATTTACAGCTCCTGTTATTACATTGGCCAGTGCATTTCCATTCTCCGAGCCCAGGTACCAATTTTCAATAATAGCCTGAACATCTTTCACCCAGGGCATGGCAACCGCGTTGCCACTTACCAGCACAACACCTACCTTTTTATTTACTTTCAGCAATGCCGAAATAAGTTTATCCTGACCAAAAGGCAAGGCATACGATACACGGTCAGCGCCTTCACTATCCTGTAAATGGTTTTTATTCAATCCACCTACAAACATGACAATATCTGCATTTTTGGCTGCTTCTACGGCTGAGGAAAACAATGAATCGGCATTCAGCGTTGAAGGCTTTGCCGCATCGTACTCTGCAGGACCGGAAGCATAGCCCATGGCATATACGATATTTTCATTCCCGTATCTGGCTTTCAATCCATCGAGTATTGAGACTTCATACTGTACTTTCAATGAAGAGGATCCCCCGCCAAGGGTTACACTACGGGTGGCATTCTCACCAATGACAACTATCTTCTTATATTTTCCAACCGGAATCGGAAAGAACCGGTTATCGTTTTTAAGCAATACTATTCCTTCCTGGGCTATCCTACGGGCTGTTTCGCTGTGATCAGGACACACGAAACGACCGTATGGACGATTCGGCATCATATTGGTACGAAAAATAAGGCGTAGATTTCTACGGACTTTGTCGTCCACTACCGAAACAGGGATATCTCCTTTTTTCAATAAATCAAGAAACGGTTTAGCCAGGTAATAATCGTCATAGGCAAAGTTTGCACCGGATGTCATGCCATTGGTGTAGCTTCCCATTTCAATGTCCAATCCATTTAATGCAGCTTCTTTGGTATCGTGTGCACCTCCCCAGTCGGTCACTACAACACCGTCAAATTTCCAGTCCTGTTTTAATATCCGGTTCAACAGCAGGTCATTTTCACAACAATGTTGTCCGCGTAGTTTGTTGTATGAACCCATGATGGACCATACTTTTCCTTCTTCCACAGCTGCTTTGAATGCCGGCAGATAAATTTCGTGCAAAGCCCGGTCACTCAGGTTGACGTTGATATGCCCTCTCCAGATTTCCTGATTGTTGAGTGCAAAATGTTTTACACATGCCGCTACTCCGTTTTGTTGTACCCCCTGGATATACGGAACCACCATTCTTGAAGCCAAAAATGGATCTTCACCCATATACTCGAAGTTACGTCCATTCAAAGGTGTACGGTAAATATTTACTCCCGGCCCCAGAAGAATATCTTTTTTGCGATAACGGGCTTCTTCACCGATAGCCACACCATAATCATGTGCCAGTGATGGATTAAAAGTAGCCGCCAGACAGGTTAGCGCCGGAAAAGCAGTGCTAAAATCGTTTGTCCAACCTGCCGGACCCCATGAATCCCAGGAGATTTCCTCCCGTACTCCGTGAGGTCCATCACTCATCCATATTTCAGGAATACCCAGACGGGGAACACCAGTAGAACTGAATTTTGATTGTGCATGGCACATCGCCACTTTTTCTTCGAGGGTCATGCGCGATAAAGCATCTTCTACACGCATCTCCACGGGTTGCGAATTATCCAGATAAACCGGATTCTTAACTTGTGCGTGGACTTGAAGTCCTGTTCCTACGAGTACGCAGAGCAAGGCTGTTTTTAGTTTTGTCATTTAGTAAGTTATAATTTTGGGCTATAAAAATATATTTATTTATTTGAGAGATTGTAAATTGGTTATTGCTTCAGGCACATATTGATGTATCAGTTCAACTTTCTTGCAGCCAGCCATTTCACTGCATTCACCACAAGTCTGAAAACCTTTCTCTTGTACACATTTCCGGATCTCACATTCAAAACAATGGGCAAAATGAACACCTTCCAGGCGACATCCAACACAATTGATCATTTCAGCCGTAATGGTAGAATTAAACTGAGCAGACCATGTTTCGGCAGTTTTAGCACGTAAATCATTATCATTGGTACTGGTTGCAATTCTTGCATCGCAAGTGGCACAGTCCAGGCCACAACATGAAATTAGCTTTTCCATTTTTGTTTCTGTCTAAGGTTGATAACTCATACTAAAATTACTAATATGTAACATTCGAAGGATAAGTAAGTATAATTTTTTTATTCGCAGGTAAAGTCAGGACTATTTTCCCGTTTTCAATTTTAAGGTTATTCAATTTTACCTGTTTCAGTTTGTTTACATCCCATTTAGCAGGCACCATGAGTGTAAAAGTATTAGGAACAGTGGCTTGAATTGTTACACTTTCCAAAACACCATTTTTCCATACAGCAGAAACTTCACCACCACCACGGACTTTTAATCCTTCAACATGCCCGGATTTCCATTCATTTGGCAAGGCAGGGAGCATCTCAATGTACCCGGCATGGCTTTGTACCAGCATTTCGGCAAATGCTGCTGCACCGCCAAAGTTACCATCGATTTGAAATGGTGGATGTGCATCAAAGAGATTCGGATATGTACCGCCCCCACGCTTTGTACTGTTTTTTACGCCATCCGGATCGACGTATTTCAATAATTCACGGATCATTTTATAGGCATGATTCCCATCACCAAGTCGCGCCCAAAGGTTGATACGCCACCCTTTCGACCACCCTGTAGTCTCATCTCCTTTTATTTCAAGACTTTTACGACAGGCATCAGCCAAAGCAGGCGTTATTGCAGGTGTAATCTGGTTCCCCGGGAATAACCCAAAAAGATGGGACTGGTGTCTGTGCAGCGGATCTTCATCTTCCCAATCGTAGTACCATTCCTGCAGGTTCCCTTTCTTGCCAATCTTGTAAGGATGTAACCGTTCAAGTGCACTTTCAAGTTTCAACCTGAATTCAGTATCCATATCCAGGATCTTTGATGCTTCAACCGCCTGGGTCAAACAGGCACGGATCATAGCCAGATCGGCAGTACCTCCATAAAAGGTAGCACCATGATAACCATCTGTAGTAATATATTTGTTTTCAGGGGATGTGGAAGGAGAAGTTATCAGCTTACCATCTTTGTCTTCAACCATCCATTCCAGGCAAAACTGTGCAGCACCCCGCATAATGTCATAGGCTTTGCTCCTGAGGAAATCTTTATCCTGTGTAAACAGATAATGTTCCCACAAATGGGTGCTTAACCAGGCACCACCCATATTCCAGCAAGCCCAAACAGGATTACCCTTTCCAAAATCCCCTACAGGGTTGCTCATAGCCCAAATATCGGAGTTATGACACACCACCCAACCATTTACACCATAAAAGGTTTTCGCTGTGATTTTGCCCGTTTCTGAGAGGTTTTTGATAAAGTCCATCAAAGGAAGATGCATTTCTGAGAGATTTGTATTCTCCGCGAGCCAGTAATTCTCTTCTGTATTGATGTTTGTGGTATAATTGCTGCTCCAGGGTGGACGGAGATACGGATTCCATATTCCCTGAAGATTGGCAGGTACACCGGGTGTCCTGGAACTGCTGATCAGTAAATACCGACCGTACTGGAAATAAAGCACTTCCAGGTTCTTGTCTTCTTTCCCTTCTGCATACCGCATCAATCGTTCGTTGGTAGGTAAATCGGGAGCTGAGGTTATTCCTAAATTTAAGCTTACACGACTGAAAAACTTTTGGTAGTCTTTCAAATGATTTCCTTCCAGAGCCTCAAACGTTTTGGGGAATGCTTTAGTAAGTTGACCTGAAGCTATTTGTACATTGTCCAGCCCATTGGTAAACGGATTTTTATCAAATCCGTTGAAGCTTGTTGCCACAGACACATAAACTACAGCTTCGGTTGCATTTCGTAAGACTAATGTGCTATCGGTTGCAGTAATGGTACCATCCGTATTCTTTATCTTTACCATGGAAGAAAAACGTGTACCCTTATTTTCATCAAATGCAACTGCATTATCGGTCTTTCCAAGGTAGCTCGGTTTGGCTTGTAGTGGTGCAGAACCAATTGCATGCAGGGTATTATCCGATATCGCCACTTTATATTTCAACAGGCTTTCAAAGGTAACATCAAAATTCAACTGCCCTTTTTTACTGCTTGTAAGTTTTATAGCCATCACTTTATCGGGATAGGAAACAAAATACTCACGGGTAAATTTCACACCATCAACTTCATATTCAACCCGTGACACTGCTTTAGAAATGTCCAGCTGGCGGTAATACTTCTGCGGAGTACCCGGGTTTTTAAAATTCAGGTATAGGGTACCCAAAGGTGCATACGATTCGGAGAATTTCCCCTGCAGCTTCTTATTTAATTTATCAGCCAGTTGATAATCTTCATTTTTCAGTGCTTCACGGATTGCCGGAAGATTCTTGTAAGCTTCCGGATTCATATTGGCATCCACCGGTTCACCCGACCAAAGAGTAGCATCGTTCAGAAAGATCTTATCGGAATTGACCCCGCCAAAAACAGAGGCTCCCATTCTGCCGTTCCCCAATACTAAACTCTCTTCAAAATAAGTTGCCGGCTGATTGTACCACAAAATATGGTCCGATTGGGCATATGTGCCGCATACATGCATAAACATGAGGGCAATGACAATGAAACTGATTTTTTTCATGTATAAAATTATTTTTTTTACTCTTTCCAAATGGTGACTCCCGGTGACTGCAGTTTTCTATCACCCAGCAAAATTAACGCATTTACCGGAATATCCAAAACATATGTGTTCGAAGCATAATTTACTGCTACCCAATATCCATCACGCCATTGTACATAGACACCTTCGGGATAGCTTTCAGTAGTTGCTCCGGCCTGTTCATATACGTTGCGCAACACATCCCGTTCGAGTTTAGCATCGTCTGTATCCACACCGATATAGGTAACAGTTCCTTTGCCAATCTTATTTTTAACTACAGAAGCTTTCCCTGCATAAAACTGGTCGGTATAATGTGCCGGTTCATTCTCTGGCTTATTGGCTGTAATCAGATCTGCCCAGACATTCCAGGTATACATGTTTGAATTGTACGCAATTTTCCCTTTTGTGTTTGGCTGTAACTGGTCAAAATCGCTGATAGTTGCATCAATCAGAGGATAAATGGGACCTGCCCAACCCGAATGGAACAAATGCCCCCAACGGTTTTTCACTCCGGTACGTATTGTCAGTACCAGATTACCTCCCTGCTTCACATACTTCATCCACTTTTGAACCAAGACTGAATCAACCAATTCAAAAGCCGGTGCAATTACAACTTTATACCCTGAGAGATCATCATTTTCATACACAATATCGGTTGGGGCACCAAAACTCTTAGCTATTTCCAGGTAATTCTGGAAGAAACGCTTCGTGTCCCACTGATTACTTTGTTTCTGGCGTTCCAGGCTCCAGAAATTATCATAGTTCCACAACAATGCAGTTTTACGTGCTGCCAGTTTAGCGGGATAGGCTGCTTTCGGATCATATACCTTCCGAAGTTCATTCATTTCTTTCATCACTTGCCTGTAGTCTGTTCCACCTTGCGAAAGTGTTACTCCATCCAGCTTCATGATACCTCCGTGATATTGTTCACTTCCATAATTGATCTGGCGATACCTGTATGAGCAGGCGAAGGAACATCCTGAAGCAAACGAATGGTACAACCACATGCGCAATGAGCCCGGTAAAAGCAACGAATTAATACCTGCCCAGTTTACCTGTCCTGGCTGAAGTTCCATAACACCTGTTATCCCCTTAAAGGAACGTTGAAAATCGGGGGCAAATGACATCTGGCGATTATCACCCAATCGAAAACCTTTATCACCCAGGTTAGCACTTCCATTGTTCGGATAAATGGTATACGAAGGGAAATCGATCTTTTCAGCCCTACGTGGATCAGCCTGTGGACTCCAACCTGTGTAATTGGTCGTGATAAACTGATTTCCGGATATAAGCGGGCGTAATGTTTCTACCTGTAAATCCAGAAATGAAGCCTGTGTATCGGCAGTAAATCGTTTAAAGTCGAGAATAGCATGTGGATTACTTCCCCACCAACCAACCAAGGAACTGTTGGCAGCTTTAATCTGGTCAAAAGCACTATATGTCTGACTCCAGAAGGCTGTTCCCCATGCTGTATTCAGGTTCGCAACCGATGAATACTTCTTTTGCAACCAGTTACGAAAGGCCTTTTGCGCTGCCGGACTGTAATCTGCTTTGGCTTCAGGTTCATTGTCGAGTTGCCAGCCCCAAACAGTCGGGTTCTTACCATACCGTTTTCCCAACTCAGTAATGATATTTACCGACAAACGTTGATAATCTGTACTGGAAATGGATTCCTGGGCTCGCGTTCCATGCTCGGCACGCAGGTAAGAGGCATCCATCAAATAAACATCAGGATACCTGATTCCCATCCAGACAGGCATAATGGCTGTGGGAGTTCCCATAATCACTTTTAACTTGTATTTTGCTGCCAAATCAACGACCTTATCCAACCATGCAAAATTGTATTTCCCTTCTTCGGGTTCCAGGTCTATCCAGGCAAATTCGGCAATGTGGATAAATTCAAAACCAAGTTCCGATATATGCTTAATATCCCGTTCCCATTCTGCCAGGCTCCAGTGCTCCGGATAATAATAAATACCCATGGGCATTAAATCTTTTTTTGGAAAGAAACGCTGAGCATTTTCCCCATAGGAAACGATAATTGTAAATACAAATAAGCATATAAGAACCAGTAACTTTTTCATAAGTGAATAACAAAAATGTTTTTTTATTGAATATATAAGTACGTGAAACTATATTAATGTCCTTCTATGTTGTAATCCAAATATCAAGAGTAATATTATTGTTTTTTAATAATAATTTAAAATATTCATTATCTTTGTAATCAGAAAGTTGAAGAGGAAATAGGCTCTGCTGGGGAGCAACCT